>OLYC01000020.1_pt1 | contig 197130 bp, 174 predicted proteins | sample 1674271 | NCBI WGS metagenome assembly OLYC01 (sample SAMEA103958154, study PRJEB25191) | human gut metagenome
GATGCGCTCCGGATGAATATGATGATCTCATATCAGGAACTTGTTCGCACCTTCCCTAATAGAAAACTCATCAAATCATGACAGTGATTTGATGGCAAATAAAACGGAAGAAGGTGAAAAAGTATCTGAGCGGTTACATGTTACTTTTAAAATACCCATATGGTTAATCGCGCTAATTGTAGTGATGATTGTAATTAATATTATTGTGTTGGTCGCGCTAAATCGGTAGCTCGTCGCACCCAAGGGTTATAGCGCGGTGCGATAGTCATTTGCTGGTCACCTTAACACCCGTCTGTCGAAATCTTCCTATCCGAAGGTCTGCCAGAACGTCCTGGCAGACCTTCAGTTTATTAACGCTGCCTCAGCCCTAAATCCAGCGGCGTCTTGCTGGGTTCCCCGCCAATCTCGCGCGCCAGCTTCGGCACCATATAGCCGGAGATGAGGGTCAATAGTTCGCGCATGATTTCACGGGCTTCATCATCGCTGACCATGAAGTGCGCCGCTCCCTGCACCCGGTCCAGCACGTGCAGGTAGTAGGGCATTACCCCGGCGTCGAACAGCGCATTACTGAGGTCGGCCAGGGTTTGCGCGTTGTCGTTCACCCCGCGCAGCAGCACGCTCTGATTGAGCAATGTGACGCCCGCCTGACGCAGCATGGCCATCGCCGCGCGAAACTCACCGTCAATTTCATTCGCGTGATTGACGTGGTTAACCAGGATTACCTGCAGCGACGAACGCTGGAAGCGACTGGCCAGCGTCTCGGTGATGCGCGCCGGGATCACAATCGGCAGGCGGCTGTGAATACGCAGGCGCTTAACGTGCGGAATAGCTTCCAGCTGGGTCATCAGCCAGTCAAGCTCATGGTCCTTTGCCATCAGCGGGTCGCCGCCGGAGAAGATGATTTCATCAAGCTGCGGATGCGCCGCGATGTAGTCCATCGCCGTCTGCCAGTTGCGCCTGGTGCCCTGATTTTCGGCGTATGGGAAGTGGCGGCGGAAACAATAACGGCAATTGACTGCACAACCGCCTTTCACCAGCAGCAGGGCCCGGTTGCGATATTTGTGCAACAGACCGGGCACCACGCTGTGCTGTTCTTCCAGCGGATCGGTGGAGTAGCCGGGGGCGACGATAAATTCTTCCTCGGCGGTAAGTACCTGACGAAGCAGCGGATCGTTAGGGTTGCCTTTCTCCATGCGGGCGATAAACGCGCGCGGGACGCGCAGCGGGAACAGGCGTCTGGCCTCGCGTCCGGCCAGCAGTTTTTCATCAGCGTCTACATTTAAAAGACGCAGCAGTTCATCAGGACTGGTCACAACATTGGCAAGTTGCGTTATCCAATCTTCTCTGGATGGGGTATTTAGGGTTACAATATGCGCCATTTTGTGGCTTAGCTACCAGTTAAACAATTTCAGAGGGCCTTATGGCGACTTACTATAGCAACGATTTTCGTGCTGGTCTTAAAATCATGTTAGATGGCGAACCTTATGCGGTAGAAGCCAGCGAATTCGTTAAACCAGGTAAAGGCCAGGCGTTTGCGCGCGTTAAGCTGCGCCGTCTGCTGACCGGTACCCGCGTTGAGAAAACCTTCAAATCTACCGATTCCGCAGAAGGCGCGGACGTTGTCGATATGAACCTGACTTACCTGTACAACGACGGTGAGTTCTGGCACTTCATGAACAACGAAACTTTCGAACAGCTGTCTGCTGACGCGAAAGCGATCGGTGACAACGCTAAATGGCTGCTGGATCAGGCTGAGTGCATCGTGACCCTGTGGAACGGCCAGCCGATCGCGGTCACCCCGCCGAACTTCGTTGAGCTGGAAATCATTGAAACCGATCCAGGTCTGAAAGGCGACACCGCGGGTACCGGCGGTAAACCAGCGACCCTGTCTACTGGCGCTGTGGTTAAAGTTCCGCTGTTCGTCCAGATTGGCGAAGTGATCAAAGTGGATACTCGCTCTGGCGAATACGTATCCCGCGTGAAATAATTTCGCGCCATGTTGACTGGCGCAGCCTCCGTGCTGCGCCGCTCTTTACGCACAGGTACGACGAACACGAGACATGAAGCGCAGCGTAAAACTTCTGGTGTTACTGTTTCTGAGCAGCGCGTTACTGGCTGGCTGCAACACCGCCCGCGGTGTGGGTGAAGATATTCAGGGCCTGGGCCACGCTATCTCTCACGCTGTGAGCTGAATTTCCCTGCCGTTTCGTTAATGGCGCTTGCCTCCCGGTATGTCAGCCTCCTCCACGCATACTCCTTTTCTCTTAAAAATCGCAAAGATCCCTTCATCTTTGGACGGTTTGTCTATGCTTATAGGGCATGAAAACAAAACTGACACTAAGGATGACATTATGGTGAAAAAAACGATTGCAGCGTTCTTTACGGTTTTGGTCCTCTCTTCAGCACTGACCGCTTGTAACACCACGCGCGGTGTCGGTGAGGATATTTCAGACGGCGGTAACGCAATCTCTGGCGCGGCAACCAAAGCTCAGCAATAAACGCCGTCAACGGTACGGTTTAGCGCCGTACCGTTCTTCACTTCTCTCATTCCGTTGGATATACTCACCACGACTTTTCATCCACCTTACGGGACGACCCGTAAGCGTTTCTCATCCGGGGACGGCCCCAGCAAAGGAGCCTTATGTCCTGGATAGTCTTGTTTATCGCTGGCCTGCTGGAAGTGGTGTGGGCCGTCGGCCTGAAATATACCCATGGCTTTAGCCGCCTGGTTCCCAGCGTTATCACCATCGTGGCGATGGTGGCCAGCATGGCGCTGCTCTCATGGGCGATGAAAACCCTACCGGTAGGTACCGCCTACGCCGTCTGGACCGGGATCGGCGCCGTGGGCGCCGCCGTGACCGGTATTGTGCTGTTAGGGGAATCCGCCAGCGCCATGCGTATCGCCAGCCTTGTCTGTATCGTGATTGGCATCATTGGCCTGAAGATCAGCGCGCACTAATCATAGCGCTGATTGACCCAGACCAGTTTGCCGACATCAAAGCCCTGTCGGGTGGCAATGTCCAGCATCTGCTGCCTGACCTCCGGGGCGATGGTCGGCGCCCGGGCCAGCAGCCAGAGATAGTCGCGATCGGGGCCGCAGACCAGCGCGTAACGATACTCCTTATCCAGAGCAATGACGTTATAGCTGCCGTAGAAAGGGCCGAAGAAGGAAATCTTCAGCGCGGCGCGGCTGGGCTCCCCGGTAAAGTACGCTACCCCGTCCGTTTTCTGCCACATGCCGCGGTCGGGGTTATAACCTTTATTCACCACATCCAGACCGCCGTCATCACGTGTGTGCCAGGCGATCGTGACTTTTTCCAGCCCGCTTTCAAAAGGGTGGTCAAAGCGGGCGATTTCATACCAGGTACCCAGATAGCGCTGAACGTCGAAGGGACTGACCACGGTGACGCCCGGCGGCGGGGTGGGCGTGCTGCAGGCGACAGACAGGAACGAGACGGCAATCGCGGTGATTATCGGCAGGATACGCATGGCATGCTCCTTGCTGGCTTTTAAGCTAAGTGTAGAGTCCAGCAGGGAAAAGGCGGCAAGATTTTTCTATGAAGCGAGCCCGGTAACAGAAATGCGACCGGGCTCTTGCAGGATCAGATAAACAGTACGCCAACGAGGGTGATGACGCTGAGGATTGCCGCCAGGCCGTAGAAGACCCATTTACCGTTTGGCACATGGATTTTCAGATCGTGCATGGCGTGGTGAATACGATGCAACCCACACCACAGCGGCAGGACAATCATCAGAAAGATGAATGCGCGGCCGATAAAGCTTTGGGCAAAAGCCAGCACACGCTCATAGCTGAAGGCGTCGGCCGGGGCAAGCCCCAGCGGCAGCAAGATGCCGACCAGCAGCACCATCACCGGCGCGACGATCGCGCCCCACATGCCACCTGCGCCAAACAGCCCCCAGAATACGGGTTCATCGGAACGTTTCGGATTGGGATTAATCATCTCAGCCTCCTTACCAGAACAGGGCGACAAACAGGATCACCACGGTGACCACCGCCGTCACCACCCAGAGCCCTTTAATGACCGGCTCTGGCCCCATTTTTTCGCCTTTGATGATGACGTTGGCGGCTTTCGGCGCCAGCTCAAACCAGGTTTTGGTGTGCAGCAGCGCCGCCGCGAGAGTAATCAGGTTGAGGATTACCACCACCGGGTTTTGCAGGAATCCGATATATCCCGCCCAGCTCTCGGCGCCGTGCTTGAGGGCAAACAGCCCATAAATCAGCACAATGCTAAACCATACCGTCGGTACCGCCGTGCCTTCCCGTACCATGTAGAAGCGATAAAACGGCAGCTTTTTCCACCAGGTGGAGGTCATTGGTCGCACGTAGGGTTTGCGTTTCGTCGTCATAATGCACTCCTTAGCGTGGTTTCAGGGTGGCGATAAGAAAGTCTTTCGAGCTTTCCACCTTGCCCTGCTGGATCGCGGCCGCCGGGTCGACGTGCTTCGGACACACTTCCGAGCAGTAGCCAACGAAAGTACAGGTCCAGACGCCATTCTGGCCGTTAAGCTGCGCCATGCGTTCCTTTTTACCGTGGTCGCGGCTGTCTTCGTTATAGCGGTGGGCGAGGGTGATTGCCGCCGGGCCGATAAATTCCGGGTTCAGGCCGAACTGTGGACAGGCGGCATAGCACAGCCCGCAGTTGATGCAGCCGGAAAACTGATGGTATTTCGCCATCTGGGCCGGGGTCTGCTTGTTTGGCCCCTGGTCAGGCGTGCGGTTATTGCCGATGATATACGGCTTAATGGCTTCCAGGCTTTCGATAAAGTGGGTCATGTCCACCACCAGATCGCGCTCGATCGGGAAGTTGGCCAATGCCTCCACCTTGATGCCTTTGGTGTAATCGCGCAGGAAGGTTTTGCAGGCCAGCTTCGGCACCTTGTTGACCATCATGCCGCAGGAACCGCAGATTGCCATTCGGCAGGACCAGCGGTAGCTCAGGTCTGGCGCCAGGTTGTCTTTGATGTAGCCCAGCGCGTCCAGCAGCGAGGTCTGTTCATCGTAAGGCACGTCATAGAACGCGCTGTGCGGTGCGGTGTCGACCTCCGGATTGTAGCGCACCACTTCGACTTTCAGGTTTTTCATCTCAGCCATGGGTGGTCTCCTTCTTCTCAGCCGCGTCCGCTTCTGCGCCATAGACACGTTTTGCCGGCGGCAGCGTGGTGATCTTCACATCGCCATATTCCAGACGGGTAGTGCCATCGGCCTCGCGGAAGGCGAGAGTGTGCTTGAGGAAGTTGACGTCGTCGCGTTCGGTACAGCCTTCATCCAGACGCTGGTGCGCCCCGCGCGATTCTTTACGGGCGATGGCCGAGTGCGCCATACATTCGGCAACGTTTAAACCGTGCCCCAGCTCAATGGTGTAAAGCAGATCGGTATTGAACACGCTGGAATTATCGGTAATGCGCACGCGCTTAAAGCGCTCCTGCAGTTCAGCCAGCTTGTCGATCGTTTTCTGCATCAGCTCCGGCGTGCGGTAGATGCCGCAGCCTTCCTCCATCGACAGCCCCATTTCATCGCGAATTTTCGCCCAGTTTTCGTTACCTTCCTGGTTGACGAGATCTTTCAGGCGCTGCTCCACATCGGCAGCCTGCGCATCGAGGGCGGCGCCGTTTGCCTCGCCCGCCTGAGCGGCGCGCTGCATGGCCTGCTCCCCGGCCAGGCGGCCGAAGACCACCAGCTCGGCCAGCGAGTTGGAGCCCAGACGGTTGGCGCCATGTAAGCCAACGGACGAGCATTCGCCCACGGCAAACAGCCCTTTGATCCGGGTTTCGCACTGCTGATCGGTTTCAATACCGCCCATGGTGTAGTGCGCGGTCGGGCGCACCGGGATCGGCTCTTTCACCGGATCGACGCCGACGTAGGCTTTCGCCAGTTCACAGATAAACGGCAGACGCTCCAGCAGTTTTTTCTCGCCGAGGTGGCGGAGATCGAGGTAGACCACGTCGCCGCGCGGCGTCGGGATGGTGTTCCCTTTCCGCCACTCGTGCCAGAAGGCCTGGGACACTTTGTCGCGTGGGCCCAGCTCCATATATTTATTCTTCGGTTCGCCGAGCGGGGTTTCCGGGCCCATGCCGTAATCCTGCAGATAGCGGTAGCCGTTTTTGTTGACCAGAATCCCGCCTTCGCCGCGGCAGCCTTCGGTCATCAGGATCCCGGAGCCCGGCAGGCCGGTCGGGTGATACTGAACGAATTCCATGTCGCGCAGCGGCACGCCATGGCTCAGGGCCATCCCCATCCCGTCACCGGTGACGATGCCACCGTTGGTGTTGTAGCGGTAGACGCGCCCGGCGCCGCCGGTAGCCAGCACCACGGCGTTAGCGCGGATCTGCACCAGGGTGCCTTCCATCATATTCATCGCCACCAGGCCGCGGGCCTGCCCGTCATCGACCAGCAGGTCAAGGACGAAATGTTCGTCAAAGCGCTGAATTTGGGGAAACTGAAGGGAGGTCTGGAAGAGGGTATGCAGCATGTGGAAGCCGGTTTTGTCGGCGGCAAACCAGGTGCGTTCGATTTTCATGCCACCGAAGCGCCGGACGTTGACGCTGCCGTCGGGGCGGCGGCTCCATGGGCATCCCCACTGCTCCAGCTGGGTCATTTCCGTCGGGCAGTGATGAACAAAATAGTCGACGACATCCTGCTCGCACAGCCAGTCGCCTCCCGCGACGGTGTCGTGAAAATGGTACTCAAAGCTATCGTGATCCTGGGCAACGGCTGCGGACCCCCCTTCTGCAGCGACCGTATGGCTGCGCATCGGATAGACTTTAGAAATCAGGGCGATTTTAGCGTTGGGGTTGGCCTGAGCGGCGGCGATAGCGGCACGAAGGCCTGCCCCGCCGGCGCCAATTACGGCGAGATCGGCTTGAAAAGTTTGCACGACATTCCTCCAGTTTTAGTGTATTTCGCCGCCGGGCTGGCGAAAAAGTATCACTGCTCCTTTATAGGTACAGGAGTATAGCCTTAGGGTCAGTATGGAAAATTGACGTGTTCGATTTTTTTATCGATATGTGCGGTTATTTATCAGTGGTATTTATGCGTCAGGGTTAACGATAGATTAATGGCATGTAGTCTGCCGGAGATTGCACAAAATTTGTTTCACTCGCCGGTTGCGAGTAGACTTCGTGCCCTTAATTTGCAATCGGAGAAAGTACCATGAGCGAGACGGCAACCTGGCAGCCGAGCGCACCCATTCCCAATCTGTTGAAGCGCGCGGCGGTGATGGCGGAAATCCGCCGTTTCTTTACCGATCGCGGCGTGCTGGAGGTGGAGACGCCTTGCATGAGTCAGGCGACGGTAACGGATATTCATTTGTTCCCGTTCGAAACCCGTTTCGTCGGCCCGGGCCATTCTCAGGGGCTTAACCTGTACCTGATGACCAGTCCGGAATACCACATGAAGCGCCTGCTGGCGGCAGGTTGCGGCCCGGTCTTCCAGCTGTGCCGCAGCTTCCGTAATGAAGAGATGGGGCGTCATCACAATCCGGAATTCACCATGCTGGAGTGGTATCGTCCATGCTATGACATGTATCGCCTGATCAATGAGGTGGACGATCTGCTGCAGCAGGTGCTGGAGTGCCAACCGGCGGAAAGTCTCTCCTATCAGCAGGCGTTTCAGCGCCATCTGGAAATTGACCCCCTCTCTGCCGATAAAGCTCAGCTGCGTGAAGTCGCAGCGAAGCTGGATCTGAGCAATATCGCCGATACTGAAGAAGATCGCGATACCCTGCTGCAGCTGCTGTTCACCATGGGCGTGGAGCCGCACATCGGCAAAGATCGACCAACGTTCATTTATCATTTCCCGGCGACTCAGGCCTCTTTAGCGCAGATCAGCCCGGAAGATCATCGGGTCGCTGAGCGCTTTGAGGTCTATTACAAAGGTATTGAGCTGGCGAACGGTTTCCACGAGCTGACCGACGCCCATGAACAGCGCCTGCGGTTTGAGCAGGATAACCGCAAACGCGCCGCGCGCGGCCTTCCGCAGCAGCCCATCGATAACAACCTGCTGGCGGCGCTGGAGGCGGGTTTGCCGGACTGCTCCGGCGTGGCGCTGGGCGTTGACCGAGTGGTCATGCTGGCGCTGGGCGCTGAAAGCATCGGCGAAGTGATTGCCTTTACGGTAGACCGCGCCTGATCGCTTTTTCACCTCCCTCCGCCGCCGGGTGGGGGAGGTGAAAGACGACTCTGGACCTGACACCCTCGCCCCGGCTTTAGCCCGAATACCCACAATTTCCCTCCGTGATTTTGCTACTATCCGCGCTCTTTTTATGAGGCCAGGCGTCGCTCGTCGGGCGATGCCCACGTTTGGATAGATTTATGCATCAACAACTCAAGAAGATGAGCCTGATCGGGCTGATTCTGATGATCTTCACCTCGGTGTTTGGCTTTGCCAACAGCCCATCGGCGTTTTATCTGATGGGCTATAGCGCGATGCCGTTTTACCTTTTTTCCGCCCTCTTTTTCTTTATCCCGTTCGCGCTGATGATGGCGGAGATGGGCTCAGCTTATCGTCGCGAAGAGGGCGGGATCTATTCCTGGATGAACCACAGCGTCGGGCCGCGCTTTGCCTTCATTGGTACCTTTATGTGGTTTGCCTCGTACGTAGTGTGGATGGTGAGTACCGCCGCTAAGATCTGGGTCCCGCTCTCTACTTTTTTGTTTGGCGCGGACAAAACCCAGACCTGGGCGCTGGGTAGCCTGACGCCGACGCAGACGGTCGGTATTCTGGCGGCCTGCTGGATGGTCGTGGTGACCTTTATTGCCGTCAAAGGGATCAATAAAATCGCTAAAATTACCGCCGTCGGCGGTATCGCGGTGATGGGGCTTAACCTGGTGCTGCTGCTGGTGAGCGGGGCGATCCTTCTGCTTAACGGCGGTCATTTCGCCCAGCCGTTAAACTTCACCCTTTCGCCTAATCCCGGGTATCAGTCGGGCATGGCGATGCTGTCGTTTGTGGTATTTGCCATCTTTGCCTATGGCGGAATTGAGGCGGTCGGCGGCTTAGTGGATAAGACCGATAAGCCGGAAAAGAACTTTGCCAAAGGTATTATCATCGCGGCGATCGTTATCTCGATCGGTTACTCGCTGGCGATTGTGCTGTGGGGCGTGAGCGCCAACTGGCAGCAGGTGCTTGGCGTGCGTTCGACCAACCTCGGCAACATCACCTATGTGCTGATGACCAGTCTCGGGGCGACGCTGGGCCAGGCCCTGCACCTGACCCCTGCGGCGTCAGCCCTGACCGGGGTCTGGTTCGCCCGTATTACCGGCCTGTCGATGTTTCTCGCCTACACCGGCGCGTTCTTCACCCTCAGCTATTCTCCCCTGAAAGCGATTATCCAGGGCACGCCAAAAGCGCTCTGGCCGTCGGTGATGACCCGCCTTAACGTCAACGGAATGCCCGCCGCGGCGATGTGGCTGCAGTGTCTGCTGGTCGGGGTGTTTATCGTACTGGTATCGTTCGGTGGGGATAGCGCTTCCGCGTTTTATAACAAGCTGACGCTGATGGCCAATGTCTCTATGACCTTGCCTTATCTGTTCCTGACCATCGCCTTCCCGTTCTTCAAGGCGAAAACCCATCTTGACCGGCCGTTCGTGATCTTCAAAAACCGTCCGTCGACGCTGCTGGCGACCGGCGTGGTGCTGCTGGTGGTGACCTTCGCCAATATCTTCACCATTATCCAACCCGTCATCGACAGCGGGGACTGGAACAGCACCCTGTGGATGGTGGGTGGACCGATCTTCTTCTCACTGCTGGCGCTGGGGATCTACGAAAGCTACCGTCGGCGCATGGCGTCCGGCGCGCTGGTGATGGAGAGTTAAAGAACCTGCCCGGCGGTGCAGCCGGGCAGGGGATGGTTTACAGGCTACCAGCCGTACGGCGGCTGGTTTTTCCGGCCGAGGTCATGGTTTTACTGCTTTGCCTGCCGTCAATACTTTCCAGACGCATCTGGAACGGAGGGAACGGCATATCAATGCCATGCTCGCGGAAGCCCGCCAGGATCAGCTGATGCATCTCATGGCGCAGCGGCATGCGGTGCCCCATCTCCGCGGCAAAAATACGTAGCTCGAAAATCTGGATCCCCTGCTGCAGGTCGACGAGAAACGCCTCCGGCGCCGGGGTATCGATGACCAGCGAGCAGCGATGCGCCGCGGCGATGAGAATTTTCGTCACCTCTTCGGTATCGGCGTCCACAGGCGCCGGCACCGTCAGCACCACGCGGGTAACCGAGTCCGACAGCGACCAGTTGATAAACTGTTCGGTAATGAACGCCTTGTTCGGCACGATAATCTCTTTCCGGTCCCAGTCGCTGATGGTGGTCGCACGGGTATTAATGCGGGTGACGCTGCCCGTCAGGTCGCGAATGGTGACCGTATCGCCGATGCGGATCGGCTTCTCAAACAGGATAATCAGGCCGGAGATAAAGTTGGCGAAGATCTCCTGCAGGCCAAACCCGAGACCCACACCCAGCGCGGCGACCAGCCACTGCAGCTTCGACCACTCGATACCGATCATCGAGAAGCCCACCAGCCCGCCGACCAGCATCAGCAGATACTTAGTGATGGTGGTGATGGCGTAGCCGGTGCCGGGCGTTAAATCGAGATGCTGGAGGATCGCCAGTTCCAGCAGCGCGGGCAGGTTGCGTACCAGCTGAGTGGTGATGATCAGCACCAGAATGGCAATCAACACCGCGCCAAGCGTAATAGGCTCAAGGCTTTCCACCCCTTGTACCGTCGAGGTCACGTCCCACAGCGAGATATTCTCAAGGAAGCCAAACGCCGAGTGAATTTCCGACCACAGCACGATGACCGATAGCAGCGCGATCAGCATCAGCAGGGAGCGGACAAGCCGCAGCGACTGAGTACTGATGGCATCGAGGTCGACCTCGCTGACCTCCGTCTCCACCGACCCTTCCGGGCTGCTGACGTGAACGGGCTCATCTTCGCCGCGGGCGCGCTGAGCGAGAATTTCCGCGCGACGATGGCGGGCCCGGTCGAAGGCCAGCCGGCGGCGCTGGATCAGCATCCAGCGGCGGATGATGTGATAGACCACCAGCAGCAGGAACCAGATGGCGACCGAGGTTTCCAGACGCGCAAGCAGCGCCTGGGCGGTGGCGAGGTAGCCGACGGCGGCCGCCAGCATGGCCACCAGCGGGGCGCCAAGCATCAGGTTCCACAGCAGGCGGTTCACCATATTGTCGCCATTCCCCTCTTTATCCAGATAGAGCGGAATACCGGCGTGCTTAAGGCTCAGGGTGACCACCGCCAGCGCGCCGCAGATCAGCAGGAAGCACAGTCGGCCCAGCGAAGCGGAGAATTCGCGGTCGTTAAGATTATCGAACATGATCAGCGCCATAATCAGCGGCACAATCAGCCCGATGCTCATCAGGTAGTAGCGCATCGCCTTCGCCACGCGGCTACGCGGCCAGCCGAAGTGGGCGATAAACAACCCGTTTGGCCGGGCGAAGGTGGCACAGATCATCACCACCCACAGCAGAGGCACCGTCGCGGTGACTCCATCGCCAATCGCCACCGCCAACGGGAACGGCCAGGCGGACTGCAGACCATAGCCGAGCGTCATCCACAGCACCGGCAGCGGCGAGGCCACCAGTATCGACCAGAAGACCGTGCGCAGCGTCAGCCAGAAGTGATCCTGAGTGACTTTCCCCACCCGGGCGCTGGAGCGCTCGAGAAAGCGGGTGAAATGGCGCCGCGAGCTGATGCTAAAGCCAACCAGCAGCAGGGCGGCAAACAGCGGCAGCAGGGTCTCTTTGCTGGTAAGCATCATCGCGCTGGCTTTACCCAGTTCGCTGATGGTATCCAGGGAGATCAGGCGCCGCAGATCCTGGACGATCTCCAGCGGCCAGGAGAAGCCGATGGGGCTGACGTCCGAAGTCCAGAACAGATAGCGGTGGGTGGCTTCGTTGATCTCTTTCAGCGCGTCTTCCAGCTGGCCGTTGGCGACCTTCAGCTTGGTGAGCTCCAGCATCAGGGTGTCGCCGCCGCGCAGCAGCGAGTTCAGCAGCTCGTTCTGCGTGCGCAGCTGCGCCTGCAGGATCTTGTTCTGCTCGCTGGTCAGCGGTTCGCCGTCGGCCTGGCGGATCTGCCGCAGCTGCGGCTGCTTACTCAGCAAATCTTCAAAGCGCAGACGCTGCACGCGCAGCTGCGCCATTTCCGTATCCAGCTGCTGCGGGCGAGGGCGCTCCGGCAGCCTCGCCACCTGGGCGCGCAGGGCTTCGCCCAGTAGATTGGAGGAGCCCAGCCACTGCGACTGCTCGCGCAGGGTGTTTAACGCCTGGCGCACCTGCAGCGTTTGATTCGTCGCCTGCCGCTGCTGGGATGCCACCAGATCCATGCGCTGCGCCTGCTGGTTCAGCGCCTGGGAGAGCTCACGGTTGACCTTAAACTGGGCGGTGATATCCGGCGGCAGGTTTTCACTGTTCTCCGCCAGCAGTTCGGTACTCTCCAGCGCCTTTTCCGCCTCCCGCTGGCGCTGGCTGTTTTGCAGATTGCGCAGCGCCTGCAGATAGGCATCCAGCTGCTCGCTCTGCTTTTGCGCCAGCTCGGAACGGGCGCGCGACAGCTCCTGGCGGTTGTTGGCGGAGAGCTGGGCGAGGTCGAGTTCATCCACCAGCGCCTTCAGACGCGCCGATTCCGCCTGCAGGGCAAGATTTTGCGCCTGGGCGAGAGCATTGTTGCCGGTTTGCGTGCCGATGCGGCGCTCAACCTCATTGAGCTGACGACGGGCATCGGTTTGCTGCTGCGGCAGCTGGTTCAGGGAGTCGGCGATTTCACGCGCGCGATCCTGCTCCTGCTGCGCCTGGCGGCTCGATTCCAGCAGCTGGCTGCTGACCTGCAGGATCTCCTGGTTCAGCGCATCGGCGGTCAGGCCGGTTGGCACCTGGCGCGGCTCTTCGCTCAGATTATTGAGCTGGGCACGCAGGCTTTGAAACAGTTTGGGGAAATTGTCGATAACGTCCTGATACTGACGGGCGCGCTCGAGGGATGATTTTCGCTCCTCAAGCGCGTTCAGCGCGGACTGCAGAACTTCAACGGTTTCAGGCTGGGCGGGCTTTGCCGCCTTCGCCTGTTCCAGTTCCTGGGTTATCTGTTTAGCATCCGGGGCTGTCGCAGCGTACGCCCCGAAACTGAGGCTCAAGGCCAACAGGAAAGTGTATATCAGGCGCACGGCATAACCCTTTTGCTGAAGAATTAACCTTGGTCTTGTTTATCGTCAACCAGCGGGCTGGCGCGGTGTTCGGCGCGGATCTCTTCTTCCGGTAACGGCGCGGGTTCAGCGGCGGCGGTCGCTTCCACTGCTGTCGCCAGCGGTTGGCCGATCTTGGTCACGGACAGGCTTTGCAGCGTGTCGACCAGCTTCACCTGGCCCGGGGCAAACAGGTTGATCACGGTGGAACCCAGTTTGAAGCGGCCCATCTCCTGGCCTTTCAGCAAGGCGATGGAGCCTTCGTTGTCGCCAGCGGGCCAGGTCCAGCGTTTAATAATGCCTTCGCGCGGCGGGGTCACGGTGCCGGACCACACGGTCTCGATGCTGCCGACGATAGTTGCGCCCACCAGAATTTGCGCCATCGGGCCAAACTCAGTATCAAACAGGCAGATGACGCGCTCGTTACGGGCGAACAGGTTCGGGACGTTCTGCGCCGTCAAGTGGTTAACAGAGAACAGGTCGCCAGGAACGTAGATCATTTCGCGCAGGATGCCGTTGCACGGCATGTGTACGCGGTGATAGTCGCGCGGCGACAGGTAGGTGGTGGCGAAGCTGCCGTTACGGAACAGGTCGGCCATCTGATAGTTGCCGGCCAGCAGGGCTTCCAGACTGTAGTCATGACCCTTAGCCTGCAGGATTTTATCGTTCTCAATGGCGCCAAGCTGGCTGATCACGCCATCGGCCGGCATCACCAGCACGTTTGGATCGGTATTCAGCGGGCGAACGTCGTCGCGCAGCGGGCGCACGAAGAAATCGTTGAAGGTGCGATAAGCCGCGGTATCCGGCTTCTGCGCCTCTTTCATATCGACCTTGTAGTATTTCACGAACAGATCGATGACCAGCTTCGTCAGCCAACCTGCGCGTTTGCTCGCACCCCAGCCTGCGAGGCGGGTGAGCCACAGTTTAGGCAGAATGTATTGCAGTGAAAGTTTAAGATCGTTTAACAAAGTAGCCTCCAGGCCATGATATGTCGTTCCTGACCCCGCCTGCGGGCGGGGACCTGAAAAAAGGGGACGATTCTATACGTAAAACTCGCCAAATGGCATCCGCGTAAGCTGCGTCATCATCGCTGCCCGGCAGCGCCTGACGTGATGCTCAGCTTAATGATCAGTCATCGGACGAGGAAAAGTTTTTACGCGTTTTTACCTGTACCTGCGCCATGCTTTCCAGGATGCGGTGGTAGTTCTCAAAACGGCTTTCGGCGATCTTGCCGTTCTCTACCGCTTCGCGAAGCGCACAGCCAGGATCGGTATCGTGTTTACAGTCGCGATATTTGCAACGGCCTAAATAATCATGGAATTCGACAAAGCCGTTGGTGATTTGTTCCGCTTCCAGATGCCACAGGCCGAACTCACGTACCCCCGGTGAATCAATCACATCGCCGCCGTGCGGGAAGTGGTAGAGGCGTGCAGCGGTGGTGGTGTGTTGACCTAAGCCGGAAACGTCCGAGACATCATTGGTGAGGATCTGATCCTCGCTCAACCCGAGCAGGGCGTTCAGCAGGCTCGATTTACCGACCCCGGACTGCCCGGCGAAGATACTGATGCGGTCGGTCAGGGCCGCTTCCAGCGGCTTAAGGCCGTCCTGAGTCCGACTGGAAACCAGCAGCACGCGGTAACCGATGTTGCGGTAGATATCCATTTGCTCATTGACGAAGCGCAGACCATCATCATCCAGCAGATCGATTTTATTCAGCACAATGAGCGGCTCGATATCCTGCGCTTCGCAGGCCACCAGATAGCGATCGATAATATTCAGCGACAGCTCAGGCAGGATCGCGGAAACCACCACGATCTGGTCGATATTGGCGGCGATAGGCTTCACGCCGTCGTAAAAATCCGGACGCGTCAGGACGGAGGCGCGATCGTGCACCGCCTCGACGATCCCTTTGACGCTTACGCCGTCGGCGGCGTCTTTGCCCGGCCGCCAGACCACGCGGTCGCCGGTGACCAGCGAGCGGATCGTCCGGCGGATATTGCAGCGATGCACGCTGCCGTCAGCGGATTCGACGTCGGCATGCATACCAAAGCGACTGATGACAATGCCTTCCGACGTTTCGCCAAACAGGTTGTCATCGTAGTCGGCCTTCTCCGCAGTGGTTTTCAGACGGCGCTGGTGGTTGGCTTTGACGCGGCGCTGCTGGCCTTTGGAGAGTTTATTTTTACTCAATCGAACTGGCTCCTGGTCGCCCTGATGGGGCAAAACCTCTATGATACACGCTATTTTAGATGAATATAGTCACGCGAGAAGGGTGGAAAATAGCATGAGTGCAAATGAAAACAACCTCATTTGGATCGATCTTGAGATGACAGGGCTGGATCCGGAGCGCGATCGCATTATCGAAATCGCCACCCTGGTGACCGATGCCAACCTGAACATTCTGGCTGAGGGCCCGACCATCGCGGTGCATCAGTCGGACGCTCAGCTGGCATTAATGGACGAGTGGAATGTGCGGACGCATACCGGCAGCGGTCTGGTGGATCGCGTAAAGGCCAGCACCGTCAGCGAGCACGATGCCGAACTGGCGACCATTGAGTTTCTTAAGCAGTGGGTGCCGGCGGGCAAGTCGCCGATCTGCGGCAACAGTATCGGCCAGGATCGTCGCTTCCTGTTTAAGTACATGCCGCAACTGGAAGCCTATTTCCACTATCGCTACCTGGACGTTAGCACGCTGAAAGAGCTGGCGCGCCGCTGGAAGCCGGAAATTCTCGACGGTTTTAAAAAGCAGGGCACTCATCAGGCGATGGACGATATCCGCGAGTCGGTCGCCGAGCTGGCTTACTACCGCGAACACTTCATTAAGCTGTAAACCGCGACCGGGCCCTGTGCGCGGCCCGGTACACTTTTCTGCGTTATTTAAACCACTTCTGCTGCATCTGCTGGAAGTCAGGTGTCGCCATGACCGCGGCCAGGGCATCGTTGATGGCGTTCAGCAGCTCCGGATCGTCTTTGCGCACCGCAATCGCATACTGCTTACCGTAATAAGCCGGGTCGGTGGCCCGTTCATCCATGATGGCGTAGTCAGGGTTCTCCTGCTGCCAGGCGTCGAGGGTGGCGAAGTCGCCCATGACGCCGGTTATTTGCCCGGCTTTCAGCGCGGCCAGGGCGCTGGCGACATCGTCGTAAGGGACAGCCTGTACGGCTTTCTGTTTATCACGCAGGTAGCGCTGATGCAGCGTGCCTTTCACCACGCCGACTTTTTTAGCCTTCAGATCGGCAAAGGTATGGGCGACATCTTTGTTGACGATCACTACCCCGGAGAGCGCCTGGCGATAGGGTCGGCTGAAGGTGACCTGCTTCTCACGCATCGGGATCACTTCCATGCCGGCAATCACCGCGTCAAATTTCTTAAAGCGTAAAGCCGGGATCAGGGTATCGAAACGCTGCGCCGTGAACTGGCACTGCGCCTGCATCTGCTGGCACAGGGCGTGCGCGAGATCGATATCGAAGCCAACGGGCTGATTTTTGCCGTTGGCGGTGACAAACGGTGGATTGGCCGTGGTGGTGCCAAAATGGAGCGTCTCGGCTGACGCGGTTCCGATGGCCAGCGTGCTCAGCAGCAGGACGGTGAGGACTTTTCTCATGCTAATTCCCTGTTTGGCGTCGGGGTGGCCTCGTTATACGTCGCGCCACCGCTGTATGATGCGAGCGATTTTGCGTCATTCAGCCGGGCGGAAAAAGCGATTTTGCCCGTTATGACGCTTATTTATACAATTCAGCGGCGTAGATGGCGAGAAAATGTCCATTTAAACAAAAAACGCAAAAAAGTGATCGTCAGGGGGTTGCAGGGGCATCGAATTCTCGTATAATGCGCCTCCCGTAACGACGCAGAAATGCAAATTACGACGCCATCGAAATATGGCAAAAAATGCAGTAACGCGGGAATAGCTCAGTTGGTAGAGCACGACCTTGCCAAGGTCGGGGTCGCGAGTTCGAGTCTCGTTTCCCGCTCCAAAATTTGAAAGACACACCACACCAGTCGCAGTTTTCAGGTTGCTAGACGGTAGCTTGAATGACGATGATTAAGCGGGAATAGCTCAGTTGGTAGAGCACGACCTTGCCAAGGTCGGGGTCGCGAGTTCGAGTCTCGTTTCCCGCTCCAAAATTTGAAAGACACACCACACCAGTCGCAGTTTTCAGGTTGCTAGACGGTAGCTTGAATGACGATGATTAAGCGGGAATAGCTCAGTTGGTAGAGCACGACCTTGCCAAGGTCGGGGTCGCGAGTTCGAGTCTCGTTTCCCGCTCCAAATTTTCTTCCATCTCTTATTTATCCACAGTGCAATCCAGCGCCGGGGATGATTTTCGTTTGGTCCGCAGAAATACTGTGAACAGAGTTATCCACAGGTTGTCGTTCCGTCACTGGCGGCGCAAATGCTTCGCTTTGTAAATAGTATCTTTGTATGTGATTGAAATTTAACAAATAAATTTCATTTCAAAATGTTAATCCGATCACTTGACCTTGGTCTGCGCCTTGAAACGCAATGTGTTTTAGATTTTATTCACAGCCTGTGAATGAATCAGGCGTCGCGCGGCAAGCCTTTCTCTACCACTCTGACCAGACGTAATTTTTTCGGCAGCTGTACTTCAACGGCGTCGGCGTTCCGCTTTTTCAGTTGCTGGGCAATCGCCCACTCAATGTGTTCGTCGAGAAGCGGGTGCTCGCCCCGGCGGCTCTCCAGGGCGCGAAGATGGGCTTCATCCCAGGGCGCATTGCCCAACGCGACGGCGATATTGCGCAGCCAGCGCAGGTGGCCAATGCGACGAATCGCCGACCCTTCGGTCACCTTCAGAAACCACGCTTCGCTCCAGGCGAACAGCTCCACCAGCGGCGGGGCATGCAGCGCTTTGCGTGGGCTGAAATCCTCTTCATCGGTGAGCTGTGAGAAACGGTTCCACGGGCAGATCAGCTGACAATCATCACAACCGTAAATACGGTTGCCGATTAGTGGACGGAACTCCTCGGGGATTGCACCTTCCAGTTCAATGGTGAGATAGGAGATGCAGCGCCGGGCGTCGACGGTATAGGGCTCAACGATGGCCCCGGTGGGACAGATGGTCATGCAGGCGACGCAGCGCCCACACTCCTCCGCGACCGGGCTGTCGACCGGCAGGGGCAGATCAATCAGCAGTTCGCCGAGGAAAAAGAACGATCCGGCGTCGCGGCTTAAGATAAGTGAGTGCTTACCTGTCCAGCCTAGGCCCGCTTTTTCTGCGATTGGCCGTTCCAGGATAGGCGCGGAATCGACAAAAGGTCTAAAATTGAGCGAAGCACACTGTTCCTGAATCTTCTCCCCCAGCTTTTTCAGGCGATTACGTAGCAGCTTATGATAATCACGCCCGAGGGCATAACGGCTGACGTAACCCAGCGTGGGATCTTTCAGGGTGCGGGCAAAGGCGGCGTTAGGGGGCAGATAGTTCATCCGCACGCTGATGACGCGTAACGTACCGGGTAGCAGTTCGTGGGGACGGGCGCGCATCATACCGTGACGGGCCATCCATTCCATTTCGCCGTGGTATTGTTTATCCAGCCATGCCTGCAGTTTGGGTTCACTGGCGCTGAGGTCGGTATCGGCGATCCCCACCTGCTGGAACCCAAGCTCTGTGCCCCATTGTTTGATTTGTTGCGCTAACTGAACGAGATCGAGGGGCTGTGACATGATGGACCATACAATGACGAAAAACCCTGACAGTATACCATACAACATTTGGCCTGCGGAGGCGCTGCGCCTGGCCGAACGAGAGGCGGCGGACAGCCTGGGGCTGACGCTGTTCGAACTCATGCAGCGCGCGGGCGAGGCGGCGTTCCAGCTGGCCAGCGGCGCTTATCCTGCCAGCGCGCACTGGCTGATCCTCTGCGGACATGGCAACAACGGCGGCGACGGATATGTCGTTGCGCGTCTGGCACAGGCCGCGGGGCGGCGGGTGACGCTGCTGGCGGTGGAGAGTGACAGCCCGCTGCCGGAAGAGGCGCAGGCGGCGCGGGAGGCGTGGCTTAACGCCGGCGGCGTGATCCATGCGGCGACCATCCCATGGCCCGACGATATCTCACTGATTATTGATGGCCTGCTCGGCACCGGTCTGCGCAGTGCGCCGCGCGATCCCGTTGCGGCGCTCATCCACCAGGCGAACCACCACCCGGCGCCGGTGGTGGCGCTGGATATCCCTTCCGGCCTGAATGCGCAGACGGGCGCGACGCCAGGTGCAGTGGTACAGGCCGACCATACGCTGACCTTTATCGCCCTCAAGCCGGGGCTGCTGACCGGCAAGGCGCGGGATGTCGTCGGGCAACTCCACCATCATGCGCTGGGGCTCGAACGCTGGCTCGCCGGACAAAGCACTCCTCTGACGCGGTTTTGCGCCGCCCACCTCGCCGACTGGCTGCCGCCGCGGCGGGCCACCTCCCATAAAGGCGATCACGGTAAACTGGTGATTGTCGGCGGCGATCGCGGCACGGCAGGCGCTATCCGTATGTGCGGTGAAGCGGCCCTACGCAGCGGCGCGGGACTGGTGCGAGTACTTACTCACCCGGAGAACGTGGCGCCCATTGTCACCGTGCGGCCGGAATTAATGGTAGATGAACTGACGCCGCAGACTCTGAAAGCCGCGCTGGAGTGGGCTGATGTGGTGGCGATTGGCCCTGGCCTGGGGCAGCGCGAATGGGGACGCAGCGCCCTGCGCACGGTGGAAAGTTTTAACAAACCGATGGTCTGGGACGCCGACGCGCTGAACCTGCTGGCATTCAATCCCGATAAACGTCACAATCGCGTGCTAACGCCGCACCCCGGCGAAGCGGCCCGTATGCTGAACGTCAGCGTGGCAGAAATTGAAAGCGATCGCTTACTTTCTGCGCAGCGTCTGGTAAAACGGTATGGCGGCGTGGTTGTGCTGAAAGGCGCGGGCACGGTGGTGGCTAGTGAAAGCGGGGCGATGGGCATTATCGATGCCGGCAATGCCGGGATGGCCAGCGGCGGGATGGGCGATGTGCTCACCGGCATCATCGCCGCGTTGTTAGGACAGCACCTGACGCCGTATGATGCTGCCTGTGCCGGGTGCGTCGCGCATGGCGATGCCGCCGACCGACTGGCCGCTCGCGAGGGCACCCGCGGCATGCTGGCGACCGATCTCTTTTCCACGCTCAGGCGTGTTGTTAACCCGGATGTGATTGACGTAGACCATGATTAACCGAGTGATTCCTTTACCCGATGAGCAGGCCACGCTGGCCCTTGGCGACCGCATCGCGCAGGCCTGTACCGGCGCCACCGTGATTTATCTGTATGGTGATTTAGGCGCGGGGAAAACGACCTTCAGCCGCGGCTTTTTGCAGGCGCTCGGTCACCGCGGCAATGTCAAAAGCCCAACTTATACCCTGGTGGAGCCCTATACCCTCGAGAACCTGATGGTGTATCACTTCGATCTCTACCGTCTGGCGGATCCTGAGGAACTCGAATTTATGGGGATCCGTGATTATTTTGCCGACGATGCCATCTGCCTGGTGGAATGGCCGCAGCAAGGCGCAGGTGTCCTGCCTGACCCGGATGTTGAAATTCACCTTGATTACCAGGCACAAGGGCGTGAGGCGCGTATTACCGCGATCTCCTCACGGGGTGAATCTTTACTGGCGCGTTTAGCCTTTTAGCCTGAAGGATGACGGGATGAAGTATCGCATAACCACCTGGCTTGCCGCTGCGCTGATGCTGTCGAGTCTTCACGCCACTGCGGCGAGTTTATCCGATATCCAGGTCTCTAACGGAGACCAGCAGGCCCGTATTACCCTAAGCTTTGTCGGTGAGCCGGAGTACTCCTTTACCCCACAGGGTAAACGTCTGGTGGCGCTGGATATCAAGCAGACCGGCGTATTGCAGGGACTACCGCTGCAGTTTAGCGGCAGCAACCTGGTGAAGAGTATTCGCGCCGGCACGCCGCAGGATACGCAGACGCTGCGTCTGCTGGTGGATCTGACGGAAGATGGCAAAACCCGGGCGGTGAAGCAACAGAACGGGGCGAATTACACGGTGGTCTTTACCATCAACGCCGACGCGCCGCCGCCGCCCGTGGTGGTGAAACGGGCCGACCCGCCGCCGGTGATGCCTTCCCGGACGACGACGTCAGGGCGTAACCCGTTCAGCTCGTCGGGTCATGAACGGCAGACGGTGATGACCTCCTCTCAGCCGGCGATGACCAACAATCAGACCGTGACTCGCCCGGCGGCCCGCACGGTGTCGGCGGATGATAAAGTCATTATCGCTATTGATGCCGGGCACGGCGGCCAGGATCCTGGCGCGATTGGCCCGAACGGCACCAAAGAGAAAAACGTGACTATCGCTATCGCGCGCAAGCTGCGGGCGTTACTGAACGCCGATCCGCAGTTTAAGCCGGTGCTGACCCGCGACGGGGATTACTTTATTTCGGTGATGGGCCGCTCTGACGTGGCGCGTAAGCAAAACGCCAATTTCCTCGTCTCTATCCATGCTGACGCCGCGCCAAACCGCGATGCCACTGGCGCCTCGGTGTGGGTGCTCTCGAACCGTCGCGCCAACAGCGAAATGGCCGGTTGGCTCGAGCAGCATGAGAAACAGTCTGAACTGCTCGGCGGTGCGGGCGATGTGCTGGCAAACAGCCAGGCCGACCCCTACCTGAGCCAGGCGGTGCTGGATCTGCAGTTTGGTCATTCCCAGCGCGTCGGCTACGATGTGGCGACCAACGTGCTGAGCCAGCTGCAGCGTATTGGCAACCTGCACAAACGCCGCCCGGAGCATGCCAGCCTTGGCGTGCTGCGCTCGCCGGACATCCCGTCGATCCTCGTGGAAACGGGCTTTATCAGTAACAACGGCGAAGAGCGGCTGCTGGGTAGCGATGATTACCAGGAGCAGATTGCGGAGGCGATTTATAACGGCTTACGCAACTACTTTATGCAGCATCCGCTGCAGTCGGCGCCTCGCGGCGAGGCGGCGCAGACCGCCAGCGCCGCGGCGCCGGGCGGGATGTTGATTAACTAAGGAGCAGGGGATGCCGATTCAGGTTCTGCCGCCGCAGCTCGCCAACCAGATTGCCGCCGGCGAGGTGGTGGAGCGGCCCGCGTCGGTGGTGAAAGAGCTGGTTGAGAACAGTCTTGATGCGGGCGCTACGCGGATTGACATTGATATCGAACGCGGCGGCGCGAAGCTCATTCGCATCCGCGATAACGGCAGCGGCATCAAAAAAGACGAGCTGGCGCTGGCCCTGGCTCGCCACGCGACCAGCAAGATCGCCTCGCTTGACGATCTGGAGGCCATTATTAGCCTCGGCTTTCGCGGCGAAGCGCTGGCCAGTATCAGTTCGGTAGCGCGCTTAACGCTGACTTCGCGCACGGCGGAGCAGCAGGAAGCCTGGCAGGCGTATGCTGAAGGCCGCGATCAGGCGGTGACGGTGAAGCCGGCGGCGCACCCGGTCGGTACCACTCTGGAAGTCCTCGATCTGTTCTATAACACCCCGGCGCGGCGCAAATTTATGCGCACCGAAAAGACCGAGTTCGGCCACATTGACGAGGTGGTGCGCCGCATTGCGCTGGCGCGCTTCGACGTCACTATCAACCTCAGCCATAACGGCAAGGTGATGCGCCAGTATCGGGGAGTCGCTCAGGATGGCCAGCGCGAGCGCCGGCTGGGGACAATTTGCGGCGCCGCTTTTCTCGAACATGCGCTGGCGATCGAGTGGCAGCATGGCGATCTGACCCTGCGCGGCTGGGTCGCCGATCCGCTGCATACCACCCCGGCGCTGGCGGAAATTCAGTATTGCTACGTTAACGGGCGGATGATGCGCGATCGGCTGATCAACCATGCTATCCGCCAGGCCTGTGAAGACAAGCTAGGGGCCGATCAGCAACCGGCGTTTGTGCTGTATCTGGAGATCGATCCCCATCAGGTGGATGTAAACGTCCACCCGGCCAAGCATGAGGTGCGTTTCCATCAGTCGCGCCTGGTGCACGACTTTATCTACCAGGGCGTACTGAGCGTACTTCAGCAGCAGCTTGACGCGCCGCTGGCGGAAAAAGACGACCCGCCGGCGCCGCGCCCGATGCCGGAGAACCGCATCGCCGCGGGCGGAAACCAGTTTGCGCGGCCAGCGGAAGCGCGGGAGCCTGCGACCCGCTTCAGCATCACGCCATCGCGTGAGCCTGCGGCCTCCAGCGGCAAACCGGGCGGCGCGAGCTGGCCGCATGCGCAGCCGGGTTACCAGAAGCAGCAGGGAGCGCTTTATCGTCAACTGCTCGACACGCCAACGGCGCCAAAGCCAGCGTTGCAGCCTCCGGCGGCGGCAGAGTTGGCCGGTCACAGTCAGAGCTTTGGCAGAGTGCTGACGATTGTTGGCGGCGACTGCGCGCTGCTGGAGCGCGAGGGCGGTCTGGCGCTGCTGTCGTTGACCGTTGCCGAGCGCTGGCTGCGCCAGGCGCAGTTGACCCCGGGAGCGGAGGCGGTATGTGCTCAGCCGCTGCTGATCCCGCTGCGGTTAAAAGTTACGGAAGGGGAAAAACAGGCGCTGGCCGCCGCTCAGCCGGCGCTGGCGCAGCTAGGGATCGATGTGCATACCGATGCCCTGCACGTGACGGTGCGCGCGGTCCCTTTACCCTTAAGACAACAAAATTTACAAATCTTGATTCCTGAACTGATAGGCTACCTGGCGCAGCAAAACGCATTCGACGTCGGCAATATCGCCCAATGGATGGCGCGTAATCTGACGAGCGAACAGACGTCATGGAATATGGCGCAGGCGATTGCGCTGCTGGCGGACGTTGAGCGTCTTTGCCCGCAGCTGGTGAGAACGCCGCCGGGTGGCCTGTTACAACCTGTAGATCTCCATTCGGCGATGAATGCCCTGAAAGATGAATGATGTAACCGAGGCGAGCCTGCCCAAGGCAATTTTTTTAATGGGCCCGACGGCCTCCGGCAAAACCGCGCTGGCGATAGCCTTACGTAAAGTTTTGCCAGTAGAGTTGATTAGCGTTGATTCCGCCCTCATTTATCGGGGAATGGATATTGGCACCGCCAAACCGGATGCTGCGGAGCTTAGCGCTGCGCCGCATCGGCTGCTGGATATTTTGGATCCTGCGGAGGCCTATTCCGCGGCGGATTTTCGCCGCGATGCGCTGGCGGCGATGGCGGATATTGTCGCCGCCGGGCGAATTCCGCTGTTAGTCGGCGGAACGATGTTGTATTTCAAAGCGTTGCTGGAAGGATTGTCGCCCTTACCGTCGGCTGACCCAGAGGTCAGAGCGCGGATTGAGCAGCAGGCCGCAGAGCAGGGGTGGAATGCGTTACATCAGCAATTACAGGAGATCGATCCCGTGGCTGCTGCGCGTATTCATCCAAATGATCCGCAAAGGCTTTCCCGGGCACTGGAAGTTTTTTTCATTTCGGGTAAAACTTTAACGGAACTGACGCAAACGTCAGGAGACGCTCTGCCATATCAGGTGCATCAGTTCGCCATCGCCCCGGCGAGCCGTGAACTGCTCCATCAACGCATAGAACAGCGTTTTCATCAGATGTTAGCTTCAGGTTTTGAAGCAGAAGTACGGGCGCTTTTTGCCCGCGGAGATTTGCATACGGACATGCCTTCCATCCGTTGTGTCGGATACCGCCAGATGTGGTCATATCTCAATGGCGAGATCCCGTATGATGAGATGGTTTATCGAGGTGTTTGCGCCACGAGACAGTTAGCCAAACGTCAGGTCACCTGGCTGCGCGGTTGGGAAGGTGTGCACTGGTTAGACAGTGAACAACCTGAACAAGCGCTCAACAAAGTATTACAGGTTGTTGGTGCGAGCCAGAACTGAACGTGTACAATTAAACGGTATCGTGCGTAATTTTTTTTGAGAATCGTAAGGTTCTGAGTACAAAACAAGCATACATATAAGGAAAAGAGAGAATGGCTAAGGGGCAATCTTTACAAGATCCGTTCCTGAACGCTTTGCGTCGGGAACGCGTTCCGGTTTCTATTTATTTGGTGAATGGTATCAAGCTGCAAGGGCAAATTGAGTCTTTCGATCAGTTCGTGATCCTGTTGAAGAACACGGTCAGCCAGATGGTCTATAAGCACGCAATTTCTACTGTTGTCCCGTCTCGCCCGGTGTCTCACCACAGCAACAATGCTGGCGGCGGTTCCAGTAACTATCACCACGGTGGTAGCGCGCAGGGTTCTTCTGCGCCGCAACAAGACAGCGACGACGCCGAATAAGGCCAGTGCTGTTTTTCCACGCCGGGGAGCCAGGTTTTCTGCGTTCCCCGCTGGTATTTTATAAGGGGTTTACGCTTGTTTGACCGTTATGACGCCGGTGAGCAGGCGGTACTGGTACACATCTATTTTTCGCAAGACAAAGATATGGAAGATCTCCAGGAGTTTGAAACTCTGGCCTCTTCCGCCGGTGTCGAAGCAATGCAGGTGATTACCGGTAGCCGTAAAGCACCGCACCCGAAGTATTTTGTTGGTGAAGGTAAGGCAGTCGAAATTGCGGAAGCCGTTAAAGCGACCGGCGCTTCGGTCGTGCTCTTCGATCATGCCCTGAGTCCGGCGCAAGAACGTAACCTGGAACGCCTGTGCGAATGCCGGGTTATCGATCGCACCGGTCTTATTTTAGATATTTTCGCCCAGCGCGCGCGCACCCATGAAGGGAAATTGCAGGTCGAGCTGGCGCAGCTGCGCCATATGGCGACTCGCCTTGTCCGCGGTTGGACCCACCTTGAAAGACAGAAGGGCGGGATTGGTTTGCGTGGCCCGGGTGAAACCCAGCTCGAAACCGACCGCCGTTTATTGCGTAACCGTATCATGCAGATCCTGTCGCGGCTGGAAAAAGTCGAGAAACAGCGCGAGCAGGGGCGGCGGTCGCGTGCGAAAGCCGATATTCCTACCGTGTCGCTGGTGGGCTATACCAACGCCGGAAAATCAACGCTCTTTAACCAGATCACTGCCGCCGAGGTCTATGCCGCGAACCAGCTGTTCGCCACCCTGGACCCGACGCTGCGCCGCATTGACGTCCCTGACGTCGGCGAAACGGTACTGGCCGATACCGTCGGCTTTATTCGCCACCTGCCGCACGATCTGGTAGCCGCGTTTAAAGCGACGTTGCAGGAGACGCGTCAGGCGACGCTGCTGCTGCATGTGATTGACGCGGCGGATGTCCGCGTGCAGGAAAACATTGATGCGGTAAATACGGTTCTCGCTGAAATTGAGGCCGATGAGATCCCGGCGCTGCTGGTGATGAACAAAATCGACATGCTTGACGATTTTGAACCGCGCATCGATCGCGACGATGAAAATAAACCGATTCGGGTCTGGCTTTCAGCCCAGACCGGGGTTGGCGTACCACTGCTTTTTCAGGCATTAACGGAGCGTCTTTCCGGTGAAGTGGCCCAGCATACGCTGCGCTTACCGCCGAAAGAAGGGCGACTGAGAAGCCGTTTCTATCAGCTTCAGGCGATAGAAAAAGAGTGGATGGAGGATGACGGCAGCGTGAGTCTGCAGGTGCGCATGCCGATCGTTGACTGGCGGCGCCTCTGTAAGCAAGAGCCAACGCTTGTTGACTATGTGGTTTAACCTTGCAGCTTGCCTGAAGATATTGACCCCTGTGGGGATATCAAAAACAAATATGGAGCATATACATGGCGTGGAATCAGCCCGGTAATAACGGACAGGACCGCGACCCGTGGGGGAGCAGCAAACCTGGCGGCAACTCTGAGGGAAATGGCAATAAAGGCGGTCGCGAGCAGGGGCCGCCGGATCTGGATGATATCTTCCGCAAGTTAAGTAAAAAACTTGGCGGGCTCGGCGGCGGCAAGGGCGGACTGGGCGGCGGCAATAGCGCGCAGGGGCCTCGCGGACCGATGGGCGGGCGTATTGTCGGCATCGTTGCCGCGGCGGCAGTGATTATCTGGGCGGCCAGCGGTTTCTATACCATTAAAGAGGCCGAGCGCGGCGTGGTCACCCGTTTTGGTAAGTTCAGCCATCTGGTTGAGCCTGGCCTGAACTGGAAACCGACCTTTATCGATAACGTTCAGGCGGTGAACGTGGAGTCGGTGCGCGAACTTGCGGCTTCCGGCGTCATGCTGACCTCTGACGAAAACGTGGTGCGCGTTGAGATGAACGTGCAGTACCGCGTCACCGATCCGGAGCGCTATCTGTTTAGCGTGACCAGCGCGGACGACAGTCTGCGTCAGGCCACCGACAGCGCGCTGCGCGGCGTGATCGGCAAATACACCATGGATCGCATTCTGACCGAAGGTCGTACCGTGATCCGTAGCGATACCCAGCGTGAGCTGGAAGAGACGATTCGCCCGTACAACATGGGTATCACTCTGCTGGACGTCAACTTCCAGACGGCGCGTCCGCCGGAAGAGGTGAAGGCCGCGTTTGACGATGCCATTGCCGCGCGTGAGAACGAGCAGCAGTACATTCGTGAAGCGGAAGCGTATACCAACGAAGTCCAGCCGCGGGCGAATGGTCAGGCGCAGCGTATCCTCGAAGAGGCACGCGCCTATAAGACCCAGACCGTTCTGGAAGCCCAGGGTGAAGTGGCTCGCTTTGCGAAGATCCTGCCGGAATACAAAGCCGCGCCGGAAATTACCCGCGAGCGTCTGTATATCGAAACCATGGAAAAAGTGCTGAGCCACACCCGTAAAGTGCTGGTCAATGACAGCAAAAACGGCAATCTGATGGTTCTGCCGCTGGATCAGATGCTGAAAGGCGCCGCTGCGCCGGCAGCAAAGAGCGATAGTAGTGACGCCAGCGATCTGCTGCGCCTGCCGCCAGCATCCAGCTCAAGCAGCGCCAGCACCTCATCAACCTCGAGCTCAACCGGGGGTAGCATTATGGACCAACGCCGCGCTAACGCGCAGCGTAACGACTACCAGCGTCAGGGGGAATAACGATGCGTAAATCTGTTATCGCGATCATTGTCATCGTGCTGGTAGTGCTCTACATGTCTGTCTTTGTCGTAAAGGAAGGCGAGCGCGGTATCACGCTGCGTTTCGGTAAAGTTCTGCGCGACGACGAAAACAAGCCGCTGGTGTATGCGCCAGGCCTGCACTTCAAGATCCCGTTTATCGAATCGGTGAAGATGCTGGATGCGCGTATTCAGACCATGGACAACCAGGCTGACCGTTTCGTTACTAAAGAGAAGAAAGACCTGATCGTCGACTCCTATATCAAGTGGCGCATCAGCGACTTCAGCCGTTACTACCTGGCAACCGGCGGCGGCGACGTCTCCCAGGCCGAGGTGCTGCTGAAGCGTAAATTCTCTGACCGTCTGCGTTCTGAAATTGGTCGTCTGGATGTGAAAGATATCGTCACCGACTCCCGTGGTCGCCTGACCCTGGAAGTGCGTGATGCGCTGAACTCGGGTTCGGCCGGTACGGAAGATGAGGTTAGCACCCCGGCGGCTGACGACGCGATTGCTAAAGCGGCAGAGCGTGTGGAAGCCGAAACCAACGGTAAAGTGCAGGTGATCAACCCGAACAGTATGGCGGCGCTGGGTATCGAAGTTGTCGACGTACGTATCAAACAGATCAACCTGCCGGCAGAAGTGTCGGAAGCGATTTATAACCGTATGCGCGCGGAGCGTGAAGCGGTTGCTCGTCGCCATCGTTCACAGGGTCAGGAAGAGGCGGAAAAACTGCGCGCGACTGCGGACTATGAAGTCACCAAGACGCTGGCGGAAGCCGAGCGCCAGGGCCGTATCCTGCGTGGTGAAGGTGATGCGGAATCAGCGAAACTGTTTGCCGACGCGTTCAGCCAGGATCCAGGCTTCTACTCCTTTATCCGTAGCCTGCGTGCCTATGAGAAGAGCTTCCAGAGCAATCAGGATGTGATGGTCCTGAGTCCGGACAGCGATTTCTTCCGCTATATGCGTTCACCGGATTCGGCGCGTAAATAAGCCGGAGAAGGTGTAAACCTGAAGTAATAATGCGAAAAGGCGCCTGAAACAGGCGCCTTTTTTCATGCTGCGAGGGCGGGAATTAGTTGCCGAGTAGCTTGTTCAGCAGGCCGCCGATCACCGGCAGGCCTGCCAGCGCACTTTCGATGGTGCCGCCGATAGTCGACCCAACGCTTTCGCCCAGGGTTTTGCCCAGGTCCGGCGCCAGGTCGGCCAGATTGAGGGTGCCAAGCAGTGGCAGGTTAATGCTCAGGGCATCAGTGCCCATCGTCCATGCGGCTGCGCCGACCTTGCTGCCTAAGGCCGCCAGACCATCCTGTAACCAGCCTGCGCCGCTCACATTTTCGATTTCAAATGCGGTTAATTCTCTCATCATAATCTTCCTGATTAAGTAGACGTACCGGGTTGTAGTACGCGATGGCATAGTTACAATTTAAAAAATATCCAGCAATACAATTAGTTGTGAATTTTTTTTCACCTTTCCGGTTCATAATGAAGCTGAAATACGGGACAATGTGAAATGAGGGAATGAATTCACCATGCTGGCCGAGACGCCCGCGAGGGCGGCAATGATACTTTTCAATTAGGGTTGACGATGAACTCCACCATTTGGCTGGCGCTGGCGCTGGTTTTAGTACTTGAAGGGCTTGGCCCGCTGCTTTATCCGCGCGCCTGGCGCAAGATGGTAGCCAGCCTGAGCCAGCTACCGGATAATTTATTGCGTCGTTTTGGCGGCGGACTTGTGGTTGCCGGGATTGTGATCTACTACATGTTGAGGAAATCGATTGGCTGATCAAAAAGTGGTCGGATTTGCCTTATTTTGGATGCAAAAAGTGCTGTAACTCTGAAAAAGCGATGGTAGAATCCATTTTTAAGCAAACGGTGATTTTGAAAAATGGGTAACAACGTCGTCGTACTGGGCACCCAATGGGGTGACGAAGGTAAAGGGAAGATCGTCGATCTCCTGACTGAACGGGCTAAATATGTTGTGCGCTACCAGGGTGGTCACAACGCCGGCCATACTCTCGTAATCAACGGTGAAAAAACCGTTCTCCATCTTATTCCATCAGGCATTCTGCGTGAAAACGTCACCAGCATCATCGGTAACGGCGTCGTGCTGTCTCCGGCCGCGCTGATGAAAGAGATGAAGGGCCTGGAAGACCGTGGTATCCCGGTTCGCGAGCGTCTGCTGCTCTCTGAAGCCTGCCCGCTTATCCTTGACTATCACGTGGCGCTGGACGTGGCGCGTGAAAAAGCGCGTGGCGCGAAAGCGATCGGCACCACCGGTCGCGGCATTGGCCCGGCTTACGAAGATAAAGTCGCTCGTCGCGGTCTGCGCGTTGGCGATCTGTTCGATAAAGCAACCTTCGCCGATAAACTGAAAGAAGTGATGGAATATCACAACTTCCAGCTGGTGAACTTCTACAAAGCAGAAGCGGTTGACTACCAGAAAGTGCTGGACGATGTGATGGCGATTGCCGACATCCTGACCAGCATGGTGGTGGACGTATCCGACCTGCTGGATCAGGCGCGTCAGCGCGGCGACTTCGTGATGTTCGAAGGCGCGCAGGGTACGCTGCTGGATATCGACCACGGTACCTACCCGTACGTTACGTCCTCTAACACCACCGCAGGTGGCGTGGCGACCGGCTCCGGCCTGGGCCCGCGTTATGTGGATTACGTTCTCGGTATCATTAAAGCGTACTCGACTCGCGTCGGTGCAGGTCCGTTCCCGACCGAGCTGTTTGATGAAACTGGCGAGTTCCTCTGCAAGCAGGGTAACGAATTCGGCGCCACCACCGGCCGTCGTCGTCGTACCGGCTGGCTGGACGCGGTCGCAGTCCGTCGCGCGGTGCAGATTAACTCCCTGTCCGGCTTCTGCCTGACTAAACTGGACGTCCTCGACGGCCTGAAAGAAGTGAAAATCTGCGTTGGCTACCGTATGCCGGATGGCCGCGAAGTGACCACCACTCCGCTGGCTGCCGATAACTGGGAAGGTATCGAGCCTATCTACGAAACCATGCCGGGCTGGTCCGAAACCACCTTCGGCGTGAAAGAGCGCAGCGGCCTGCCGCAGGCAGCCCTGAACTACATCCAGCGTATTGAAGAGCTGACCGGCGTGCCGGTGGATATCATCTCTACCGGTCCAGACCGTACCGAGACTATGATTCTGCGCGATCCGTTCGACGCGTAATCACTCTCAAGGGGCGCCGTTCGGGCGCCCTTGTTTTTGCTGTTCGCCCGCCCCATTTCAAATAAATTAGCGGCCTGAGCGCTGGCTGGTTTATCATCAATAATAATGATGTCGCTCGACATACCCTGTTTTCTTTTCCCTGAGGTTTATGTGCAGTTAACGAGTTTCACCGATTACGGACTACGCGCGCTGATTTATATGGCGTCGCTGCCGGAAGGACGAATGACCAGTATCTCGGAAGTGACCGAGGTCTATGGCGTCTCCCGTAATCATATGGTTAAAATAATCAATCAGTTAAGTCGCATGGGCTACGTGACTGCCGTGCGGGGGAAGAACGGGGGCATTCGCCTCGGCAAACCAGCAGGACAGATCCGCGTCGGTGACGTGGTGCGTGACCTTGAACCCTTATCGCTGGTCAACTGCAGCAGCGAGTTTTGCCACATTACACCAGCCTGTCGTCTGAAACAGGCACTAGCTGAAGCCGCGCAGAGTTTTCTCAAGGAACTGGATAACTATACGCTGGCTGATTTGGTTGAGAAGAATCAACCGCTTTATAAATTATTGCTGGTGGAGTGACGCCACTCTGCCGGAGATGACAACGGAGGAACCGATATGTCACAAGATCCATTCCAGGAACGCGAAGCTGAGAAGTACGCGAACCCTATCCCGAGCCGGGAATTTATCCTCGAACATTTAACTAAACGGGAAAAGCCTGCCAGCCGCGATGAGCTGGCCATCGAGTTAAATATCGAGGGCGAAGAGCAAACCGAAGCGCTGCGCCGCCGCCTGCGCGCGATGGAGCGCGACGGTCAGCTGGTCTTCACCCGCCGCCAGTGCTATGCCCTGCCGGAACGCCTCGATCTCCTCAAAGGAACCGTTATTGGCCACCGTGATGGCTATGGTTTCCTGCGCGTTGAAGGGCGCAAAGACGATCTGTACCTGTCGTCAGAGCAGATGAAAACCTGTATTCACGGCGACCAGGTGCTGGCTCAGCCGCTGGGCGCGGACCGTAAGGGCCGCCGCGAAGCGCGCATCGTCCGCGTCCTCGTGCCGAAAACCAGCCAGATAGTTGGCCGTTACTTCACCGACGCTGGCGTCGGCTTTGTCGTCCCGGACGACAGCCGCCTGAGCTTCGATATCCTGATCCCGCCGGAAGAGATAATGGGCGCGCGGATGGGCTACGTGGTCGTGGTCGAGCTGACCCAGCGACCAACCCGCCGCACCAAAGCGGTGGGTAAAATCGTCGAAGTGCTGGGCGACAACATGGGCACCGGCATGGCCGTCGATATGGCGCTGCGTACCCATGAAATTCCGTATGTCTGGCCGCCGGCGGTGGAAAAACAGGTTTCCGGTCTCAAAGAACAGGTGCCGGAAGAGGCGAAGGCCGGCCGCGTCGATTTACGCTCGCTGCCGCTGGTTACCATTGACGGCGAAGATGCCCGCGACTTCGATGACGCGGTGTACTGCGAGAAGAAACGCGGCGGCGGCTGGCGCCTGTGGGTCGCCATTGCCGACGTCAGCTACTACGTGCGCCCGGGGACGCCGCTGGATGCGGAAGCGCGCAGTCGTGGCACCTCGGTCTACTTCCCGTCGCAGGTAGTGCCGATGCTGCCGGAAGTGCTGTCTAACGGTCTATGCTCGCTGAACCCGCAGGTCGATCGCCTGTGTATGGTGTGCGAGATGACGATTTCGTCAAAAGGCCGTCTGACCGGTTATAAATTCTATGAAGCGGTGATGAGTTCACATGCTCGCCTGACCTACACCAAAGTGTGGCATATGCTGCAGGGTGACCAGGAACTGCGCGAACACTACGCGCCGCTGGTGAAGCACATTGAAGAGCTGCATAACCTCTACAAAGTGCTGGAGAGCGCCCGCGAAGAGCGCGGTGGTATCTCATTTGAAAGTGAAGAAGCTAAATTCATCTTCAATGCCGAACGCCGTATTGAGCGTATCGAACAGACTCAGCGTAACGATGCGCATAAGCTGATTGAAGAGTGCATGATCCTGGCGAACATCTCCGCCGCGCGCTTCGTTGAGAAGGCGCAGGAGCCGGCGCTGTTCCGTATCCATGATAAGCCAACCACCGAAGCGATTACCTCCTTCCGTACCGTGCTGGCTGAGCTGGGACTGGAGCTGCCTGGCGGCAACAAGCCGGAGCCGCGTGATTACGCAGAGCTGCTAACCTCCATCGCCGATCGCCCGGATGCGGAAATGCTGCAGACGATGCTCCTGCGCTCCATGAAGCAGGCGGTCTACGATCCGGAAAACCGCGGTCACTTTGGCCTGGCGCTGCAGTCATACGCCCACTTCACCTCGCCGATTCGTCGTTACCCGGACCTGTCGCTGCACCGCGCTATCAAGTATCTGCTGGCCAAAGAGCAGGGACATAAAGGCAACAGCACCGAGACCGGCGGCTGGCACTACAGCATGGAAGAGATGCTCCAGCTGGGTCAGCACTGTTCGATGACCGAGCGCCGCGCCGACGAAGCGACGCGCGAAGTGTCTGACTGGCTGAAGTGCGACTTCATGCAGGATCAGGTGGGCAACATCTTCTCCGGCGTGATCGCCAGCGTGACCGGCTTTGGCTTCTTCGTCCGCCTGAACGATCTGTTTATCGACGGTCTGGTGCATGTTTCCAGCCTGGATAACGACTATTATCGTTTCGATCAGGTGGGGCAGCGTCTCATTGGTGAGTCCGGCGGCCAGACCTATCGCCTGGGCGACCGCGTGGAAGTCCGTGTGGAAGCGGTCAACATGGACGAGCGGAAAATCGACTTTACCCTGATCTCCAGCGAGCGTGCGCCGCGTAATGTCGGCAAGACCGCCCGTGAGAAAGCGAAAAAGAGTACCTCTGGCAAGCCGGGCGGCCGTCGCCGCCAGGTGGGTAAGCAGGTAAACTTCGAGCCGGACAGCGCTTTCCGTAAAGAGAAAGAGACCGCCCGACCGAAGAAAGAGAAAAAAGCGAAAAAACCGTCGGCGAAAACACAGAAAATCGCCGCCGCGACGAAAGCCAAGCGCGCGGCAAAGAAGAAGATCGCCGAGTGATTGACCTCCCTTCACCCTGAAGTCTGCTGACGCAGGATGGGGTGAAGGGGGCAGATAACAGAACCTAAAACGAGTACATCAATGAGTGAAATGATTTACGGCATCCATGCGGTGCAGGCACTGCTGGAGCGCGCACCTGAGCGTTTTCAGGAAGTTTATATTCTGAAAGGCCGTGAGGATAAGCGCTTGCTGCCGCTGATCCATGCCCTGGAAGCGCAGGGCGTGGTGATTCAGCTGGCCAACCGTCAGTTTCTTGATGAGAAGAGCGAAGGCGCTGTGCACCAGGGGATCATTGCCCGCGTGAAGCCGGGGCGTCAGTATCAGGAGAACGATCTGCCGGATCTGCTGGCGCAGCTCGATCAACCGTTCCTGCTGATCCTCGACGGCGTAACCGATCCGCACAACCTCGGCGCCTGCCTGCGTAGCGCTGACGCCGCCGGCGTGCATGCGGTGATCGTGCCAAAAGATCGTTCCGCTCAGTTGAATGCGACGGCGAAGAAAGTGGCCTGCGGCGCGGCGGAGAACGTCCCGCTGATCCGCGTCACCAACCTGGCGCGCACCATGCGTCTGCTGCAGGAAGAGAACGTCTGGATCGTCGGAACCGCAGGGGAAGCCGACCATACGCTGTTCCAGAGCAAAATGACCGGTCCGATGGCGCTGGTGATGGGCGCGGAAGGCGAAGGCATGCGTCGTCTGACCCGCGAACACTGTGATGAATTGATCAGCATCCCGATGGCGGGCAGCGTCTCCTCGCTGAACGTCTCGGTGGCTACCGGCATCTGTCTGTTTGAAGCAGTACGTCAGCGCAGCTAAGCTGAACCATCGACGAATCAAAAAAAGCCATCCTCCGGGATGGCTTTTTTGTGACCGCTCTCGCGGGCGAGTATCCCTCCGGATAACCATACTTATGGCTATCGCCATTGATGGAGGGAGACACGATGCACTGGCAAACGCACACCGTTTTTAATCAACCCACCCCGCTGAATAACAGCAATCTGTTTCTGTCCGATACCGCTCTGCGTGAAGCAGTGGTCCGCGAAGGCGCCGGCTGGGATGGCGATCTGCTCGCCAGTATTGGCCAGCAGTTGGGGACAGCCGAATCGCTGGAGCTGGGACGCCTGGCCAACAGCAATCCGCCGGAGCTGCTGCGCTATGACGCCACCGGCGCCCGGCTGGACGACGTGCGCTTCCATCCCGCCTGGCACCTGCTGATGCAGGGGCTGTGCGCGAACCGGGTACATAATCTCGCCTGGCAGGAGGATGCCCGCGAAGGCGCGTTTGTCGCCCGCGCTGCCCGCTTTCTGCTCCATGCCCAGGTGGAGGCCGGGACGTTGTGCCCTATTACCATGACCTTCGCCGCGACGCCCCTGCTGCAGCACGCCCTGCCCGCGCCCTTTCGCGACTGGCTGTCGCCACTGCTGAGCGACCGTTACGATCCGCACCTTGCGCCTGGCGGCCAGAAGCGCGGCCTGCTGATCGGCATGGGAATGACCGAGAAGCAAGGGGGGTCTGATGTGCTGAGCAATACCACTCGCGCGGAGAAAACGGCGGAAGGGTTTTACCGACTGGTGGGACACAAGTGGTTCTTCTCGGTGCCGCAGAGCGATGCTCACCTGGTGCTGGCTCAGGCTCCGGCGGGGCTCTCATGCTTCTTTGTGCCGCGTCTGCTGCCCGACGGGCAGCGTAACGGCGTGCGTCTTGAACGCTTAAAAGAGAAGCTCGGCAACCGCTCCAACGCCAGTAGCGAAGTGGAGTTTTATGAGGCCTGCGGCTGGCTGGTGGGCGACGAAGGCGACGGCGTGCGGCAGATCCTCAGGATGGGCGGCCTGACCCGCTTTGACTGCGCGCTGGGCAGCCATGCCCTGATGCGTCGCGCCTTCTCGGTAGCGCTGTATCACGCGCTACAGCGTCAGGCGTTTGGCAAAAACCTGGTCGAACAGCCAATGATGCGCCAGCTGCTGGGGCAAATGGCGCTCCGTCTGGAGGGGCAGACCGCGTTTCTGTTTCGCCTGGCGCGGGCCTGGGACCGTCGGGATGATGCCCGGGAAAGCGCCTGGGCGCGCCTGTTTACGCCTGCGGCCAAGTTTGCCATCTGTAAGGCCGGTATCCCGTTTGTCGCCGAGGCGATGGAAGTGCTGGGCGGCATCGGCTATTGCGAGGAGAGCGAACTACCGCGGTTGTATCGCGAGATGCCGGTCAACAGCATCTGGGAAGGCTCCGGCAATATTATGTGCCTCGATGTGATGCGGGTGCTCAGCAAGCAGCCGGCGGCGATGGAGCTGCTGGCCGCGGAGTGTGCGGAGGTGAAAGGACAGAACCGCCATCTCGACCGCGCATGGCGTCAGCTGCAGCAACTGCTGAAACGACCCGCCGAAGAGCAGGGGAGAGAGATTGCCCGGCTGGTCTATCGTCTTGGCGCGGGGGCGCAGATGCTGCGCCATGCTTCGCCGCCGCTGGCCGAAGCCTGGTGCCGGATGATGCTCGACACCCGCGGCGGCATACGTCTTGACGCGCCGACCCTCGACGATCTGCTGCTGCGGGCTATGGGGCGCGGGCGCCAGGCGCCTCAGGCGTAGAGAATGGCCTGCACGCGCCAGCTGTCCGGCTGTTGTTCCTCGTACATCTGAATAATGCGATACCAGGAGGCGCCTTGCTCGTCTGCTTTGCGGGCAATGGCGTGCTCTACATCCTGTTGGCTACCGGAAAGATTAGTGACGGAGATCAGACCGATTTCATTCAGGCCAGTGACGCAATCCGCGCTGGCGAATTCGGCTGACTGCGCGGACGTATTGGCCGTCGCAGCGGTTAACAGCAGGCTGGATAGGGTAAAAGATCGTTTCATCGTCAGCTCCATTTCACGTAGTCCCAAGGGCAGTCCGTTGCTAACGTCCTGCCAGGTGGCTGGCCGAACGTTATTATGCACAGGAGAACGTGAATGGACGCAAAGCTGTGTAAAGCAGATTTAAAGACGCCGCCTCGTTATCGACGATAGAGGATCGCCTGCGAATACCACTGGCCGGGTACCATGGTGTCATCGATCATGATGATGACGTAGTAATCGGCTTTGGCTGCTTCTGCTTTGGCCTTCAGCGCCGCTTCGACATCCATCGGCGAACCGTACATCAGTACGCTTACCGTGGCCATTTTCTGCAGGCCAGCAGTCTGGTAGCGCTGGATCTCCTGCGGATGGTCGGTGGCGGGCGGCGGGGCTTCCGGCGTTCCCTGCAGGGCGCTACACCCGCTGAGGACGATAGCCAGTAACCACGGTGAAAACCTGCGCATAACCATATCTCGTTTCCTGATAGTGATAGTGTAGTGGTAGCCTTAACAGGATTGCCGGGGAATGTTCCCGAACTGTTATCTCTGACGCGATTTTCGAATGAAAATGTTGTGAAAGCGTAACCGGGTTCTCAACATTATGAATCGTAGCAAACTGGGTTGCCTGGTGAATGAATTTTCCCATGACGCCTAACCACGATAGAGAAGGAAGACGATAAATGATTGCACTAGAAATGCGCAACCTCGGCGGTGGTGAAATTTTACATGCCTGTCCGCAGGAGAGTCTGGATAAGCCCTTGCCCTGTATCGTCTTTTATCATGGCTTTACCTCGTCGAAGCTGGTCTACAGCTACTTTGCGGTGGCGCTGGCCGAGGCCGGATTCCGGGTGATCATGCCGGACGCGCCGGAGCATGGGGCGCGCTATCAGGGCGATGAGGCCGGGCGGATGCAGCGCTTCTGGCCGATTCTGCAGCAGAATTTCAGGGAGTTTCCTGCGCTGTGCGAGGCGATAATCGCTGAAGGATGGCTGGAAGGGGAGCGGCTGGCGGTGGCGGGCGCTTCGATGGGTGGAATGACGGCGCTGGGCATCATGACGCATCACCCCGAGCTAAACAGCGTCGCCTGTCTGATGGGGTCGGGCTATTTTCGTTCCCTGTCGCAAACCCTGTTCCCCTCGCCTGATTTTGATGTCGATAGCCTCAACGAATGGGATGTCAGCCATCAGCTGGCGTCCCTTGCCCGGCGGCCGCTGCTGCTCTGGCATGGCGATGCCGATGACGTGGTGCCGCCGGAAGAAACCTTTCGACTAGAGCAGGCGCTCCGGCAGGCGGATCTTGCCGCCAGGCTGACCTGCGTCTGGCAGAAAGGCGTCCGCCATCGCATTACGCCAGAGGCGCTGGCTACCACGGTCGCCTTTTTTCAGCAGCACCTTTAAACGCGGATTACGCTGACGCCCTGATCCTCAAGCTGTTTGAGGATCGCGGCATCGGCCTGTTTGCCGGTGATCACCACGTCTATTTGTCCGGCCTGGCTGAATAGCATCCCGGCGCGCTCGCCGATCTTGCTGCTGTCGACCAGCACCGCCAGTTTGCCGACCACGTTAAGCATTTTTTGCTCGGCCATGGCGGTCAACATATCCGTTTTGTAGAGGCCTTCGGCGGTGAGCCCTTTGCCGCTGGTAAACATCCAGTGTCCGGCATAGAGGCTGTTCTCGCTACCGTGGGGGCTGAGGGTGATGGCGTGGCTGCGGTTGTACTGGCCGCCCATGATAATCACGCTGTCATGCTCCTGGTCGATCAGGTAGTTAGCCAGCGGCAGATAGTTGGTGATGATCTGCACCGGTTTGCCGCACAGTTCCCGACCCAACAGAAAGGCGGTGGAGCCGCAGTTAATGACGATGCTCTCACCCGGCGCGATCAGTTGCGAAGCGGCGCGTGCAATACGCACTTTTTCATCCAGATTTTGCGCCTGGTGGATGTTCATCGGCGTCCAGCGGGGGCGCTGTTCGCTAATGGCTTCCGCGCCATTACGAACCTTTTTCAGTTTGCCGCTTTCATCCAGCTTGTTGATATCACGTCGGGCGGTAGCGGGTGAGATCCCGAGCCGCGACATCACCTGCTCCACGGTAACAAACCCCGTTTGGGCGAGCAGATCCAGCAGAATTTGGTGCCTTTGCGCTTCCGTCATGAGCGAATCCGATTAAAAGTGAACGGCAAAGATGATATTTGAAATCATGTGAAAATACTAACCCTGCGGCGGGGTATTTCCGGCAGGCAGGGCCTGCCGGCGGCGACTTACAGGAAGGATTTGAAAGGCAGATCCGGCTTAATGGTGAAGCAATCGTCGAAACCGCGCGGGTAGTGATATTCGAAATTGTCTTTATCCAGCGGCCAGGTAAATTTGCCGCCGACCTGCCAGATAAACGGCTTGAAGCCGTACTTCAGACGATCCTTTTTCATCTCCCACAGAACGCGGATCTCCTGCGGATCGGCCTGAAAGTTTGACCAGATATCATGGTGGAACGGGATCACAACTTTGGCGTTGAGCGACTCTGCCATGCGCAGGATATCGGCGCTGGTCATTTTGTCGGTGATCCCGCGCGGGTTCTCGCCATACGAGCCGAGGGCGACGTCAATCTGATGCTCGTTGCCATGCTTCGCGTAGTAGTTGGAGTAGTGGGAATCGCCGCTGTGGTACAGGTTGCCGCCCGGTGTTTTAAACAGGTAGTTGACCGCGCGCTGGTCCATGCCGTCCGGCAGTACGCCAGCGGCTTTTTGGTCCGCCGGGAGGGTGATCAGCGCGGTGCGATCGAACGCATCGAGCGCATGGATCTCAATGTCTTTGATCTTCACGACATCGCCAGGTTTCATGACGATACAGCGCGCTTTCGGCACGCCCCAACCGATCCACAGGTCGACGCAGGTTTTCGGGCCGATAAACGGCACATCGGCCGGGCAGTTCTGCATGACGGCGGCGGCGACGTTGACGTCAATATGATCGTTGTGATCGTGGGTCGCGAGGACCGCGTCAATCTGGCGAATGGCGAACGGATCCAGCACGAACGGCGTGGTGCGCAGGTTAGGCTGTAATTTTTTCACGCCTGCCATCCGCTGCATCTGGTGGCCGGTTTTCATCAGCGGATTGCCGTGGCTCTGTTTGCCAGTGCCGCACCAGAAATCGACGCAGACGTTAGCCCCGCCTTCGGATTTTAACCAGATACCGGTACAGCCGAGCCACCACATGGCGAAGGTGCCGGGCGCAACCTGCTCCTGCTCAATCTCTTCATTCAGCCAGCTGCCCCATTCCGGAAAGGTGTTCAGGATCCATGATTCACGGGTGATGGTCTGTACTTTACTCATCGTGCTCTTCCTCGTATTTTCAATAGTAATCAAATTTTGATTGGTTTTGATTTATGTTGTCACTGGATTTTCAAGATTGCAATCTTGTTTTCCATCAATTTTACGAAGAGATGCGCATCATCTCTCAGGGGGTCCAGCATCCATAAAGGTTGTGCTTTGTTTTATCTATATGATTTGAAAATGTTTAATTATGTTTCGGCGCTACTGATCGGCAATAGTCACAATGAAATAGAGGATTATTGCGGCGCGCGTCACATTTAATCAAATTCAATCTTGTTGTGATTATTTTTGATTATTAGAGTGGGCAGCGAGAAATGCTGAGCGTAAGGCGCGTTCAGCGCCTTCACCATCGGGAGTGTGTTATGGCAATCCTCTACAACATCTTTACCGTTTTCTTTAATCAGGTGATGACCAATGCCCCGCTGCTGCTGGGTATCGTCACCTGTCTGGGCTATATCCTGCTGCGCAAAAGCGTCAGCGTGATTATTAAAGGCACGATCAAAACCATTATCGGCTTCATGCTGTTACAGGCCGGCTCCGGCATCCTCACCAGCACTTTTAAACCGGTGGTGGCGAAAATGTCAGAGGTGTACGGCATCAACGGCGCGATCTCTGACACCTATGCCTCGATGATGGCGACCATCGACCGGATGGGCGAGGCCTATAGCTGGGTGGGCTATGCGGTGCTGCTGGCGCTGGCGCTCAACATCTGTTACGTCCTGCTGCGCCGGATAACCGGCATCCGCACCATCATGCTGACTGGCCATATCATGTTTCAGCAGGCGGGGCTGATCGCCGTCTCGTTCTTTATCTTTGGTTACGGAATGTGGACGACCATCATCTGTACCGCCGTGCTGGTCTCCCTGTACTGGGGTATCACCTCCAACATGATGTTCAAGCCGACTCAGCTGGTCACCGACGGCTGCGGCTTCTCCATCGGTCACCAGCAGCAGTTTGCCTCGTGGATTGCCTACAAAGTGGCGCCGTATCTGGGGAAAAAAGAGGAGAGTGTGGAAGACCTCAAGCTGCCAGGCTGGCTCAATATCTTCCACGACAACATCGTTTCCACCGCGATTGTCATGACCATTTTCTTTGGCGCGATCCTGCTTTCCTTTGGTATTGACGTCGTGCAGGCGATGGCGGGGAAAACCCACTGGACGGTCTATATCCTGCAGACCGGTTTCTCCTTCGCGGTGGCCATTTTCATCATTACCCAGGGCGTGCGGATGTTCGTCGCCGAACTGTCCGAAGCCTTCAACGGTATCTCGCAACGCCTGATCCCCGGCGCGGTGCTGGCGATTGACTGCGCCGCGATCTATAGCTTTGCGCCGAATGCGGTGGTGTGGGGCTTTATGTGGGGCACCATCGGCCAGCTGATTGCCGTCGGCATTCTGGTTGGCATTGGCTCTTCAATTCTGATTATTCCGGGCTTTATCCCGATGTTCTTCTCCAACGCGACGATTGGTGTCTTTGCCAACCACTTCGGCGGCTGGCGCGCGGCGCTCAAAATCTGCCTGGTGATGGGCATGGTTGAAATTTTCGGTTGCGTGTGGGCGGTGAAGCTCACCGGTATGAGCGCCTGGATGGGAATGGCGGACTGGTCGATTCTGGCGCCGCCGATGATGCAGGGCTTCGCCTCCATCGGGCTGGCGTTTATGGCCGTCATCATCCTGATTGCTCTCGCTTATATGTTCTTCGCTGGCCGCGCGCTGCGCGCCGAAGAAGACGCGGAAAAACAACTGGCAGAGGCCTCTGCCCAATAAGGAGTTCTGATTATGACCGTACGTATTCTGGCTGTGTGTGGTAACGGGCAAGGCAGTTCCATGATCATGAAAATGAAAGTGGATCAGTTCCTGACGCAATCCAATATCGACCACACGGTGAACAGCTGCGCGGTGGGTGAATACAAAAGCGAACTAAACGGCGCGGATATCATCATCGCTTCAACCCATATCGCGGGGGAGATTACCGTCTCCGGCAATAAACACGTGGTGGGGGTGCGTAATATGCTTTCCCCCGCGGATTTCGGGCCAAAGCTGCTGGAGGTGATTAAAGCTCATTTCCCGCAGGACGTGAAATAAGGAGCGGCCATGAAACTCCATGAATCACTGGCGCAGAATCACTCCATTCGCCTGCAGGCGGAAGCGGAAACCTGGCAGGAGGCGGTGAAAATCGGCGTCGATCTGCTGGTGGCCGCCGACGTGGTGGAACCGCGCTACTACCAGGCAATTCTCGACGGCGTCGCGCAGCACGGCCCCTATTTTGTGATCGCTCCGGGATTAGCCATGCCGCACGGGCGGCCGGAAGAGGGCGTCAAAAAAACCGGCTTTGCGCTGGTCACGCTAAAGAAACCGCTGATTTTCAACCACGAAGATAACGACCCGGTCGACATCCTGATCACCATGGCGGCGGTTGACGCCACCACCCACCAGGAAGTGGGCATCATGCAGATCGTTAACCTGTTTGATGACGAAGCCAATTTCGACCGTTTACGCGCCTGCCGCAGTGAGCAGGAAGTGCTGGATTTAATCAAAAACGCCACCGCGGCGGCTGTTTAAAAGGAACACTATCATGTCATTACCTATGTTACAGGTCGCCCTCGACAACCAAACGCTGGCCAGCGCTTATGAAACAACCCGTCTGATCGCCGAAGAGGTAGATATCATTGAAGTCGGCACTATCCTCTGCGTCGGTGAAGGTGTACGCGCGGTGCGCGATCTGAAAGCGCTGTATCCGCATAAAATCGTGCTGGCGGACGCCAAAATTGCCGATGCCGGCAAGATCCTGTCGCGGATGTGCTTCGAAGCCAACGCCGACTGGGTCACGGTGATCTGCTGCGCCGATATCAACACCGCCAAAGGGGCGCTGGATGTCGCCAAAGAGTTCAACGGCGATGTGCAAATTGAGCTGACCGGCTTCTGGACCTGGGAGCAGGCGCAGGCGTGGCGCGAGGCGGGTATTCAGCAGGTGGTCTATCACCGCAGCCGCGACGCGCAGGCGGCAGGCGTGGCGTGGAGTGAGGCGGATATCAGCGCGATTAAGCGTCTGTCTGATATGGGCTTCAAAGTGACCGTCACCGGCGGGCTGGCGCTGGAAGACCTGCCGCTGTTTGCCGGGATCCCTGTTCACGTCTTTATTGCCGGACGCAGCATCCGCGATGCCGCCTCGCCGGTGGAAGCGGCGCGCCAGTTTAAACGCTCTATCGCCCAGCTGTGGGGTTAAGGAGCGACTATGTTGGCGAAATCCATTCCGCTCGGCATCTATGAAAAAGCGCTCCCCGCCGGGGAGTGCTGGCTGGAGCGGCTAAAGCTTGCAAAAGCGCTGGGCTTTGATTTCGTTGAGATGTCTCTCGATGAAACGGACGCCCGCCTTGCGCGGCTGGACTGGAGCCCGGAGCAGCGTCTGGCGCTGGTCAAGGCGGTGGCTGAAACCGGCGTCCGGGTGCCGTCGATGTGCCTTAGCGCCCATCGCCGTTTTCCGCTGGGTAGTGAAGACGACGCGGTGCGGCATCAGGGGCTGGAAATTATGCGTAAAGCTATTCAGCTGGCGCAGGATGTGGGGATTCGGGTGATCCAGCTGGCAGGCTACGACGTCTATTACCAGCAGGCGAACGATGAGACGCGCCGCCGCTTTCGCGACGGCCTGAAACAGAGCGTCGAGATGGCCAGCCGAGCCCAGGTAACCCTGGCGATGGAGATCATGGACTACCCGCTGATGAACTCGATCAGTAAAGCGCTGGGCTATGCCCATTACCTGAATAATCCGTGGTTCCAGCTTTACCCGGATATCGGCAATCTGTCGGCGTGGGATAACGACGTCCAGATGGAGCTGAAGGCGGGGAGCGGGCATATCGTGGCGGTACACGTCAAAGACACGAAGCCCGGCGTCTTTAAAAACGTGCCGTTCGGCGAAGGGGTGGTCGATTTTGAACGCTGCTTCGAAACGCTCAAGCAGACCGGCTACTGCGGACCGTACCTGATTGAGATGTGGAGCGAAACCAGCGCTGACCCGCTGGCGGAGGTGGCGAAGGCGCGTGACTGGGTGAAGGCGCGGATGGCCCGCGCGGGTCTGATGGAGGCGGCATAATGCAACAGCTGAAACAGCAGGTGTTCGAGGCCAATATGGATCTGCCGCGCTACGGCCTGGTGACCTTTACCTGGGGTAACGTTAGCGCCATTGATCGGCAGCGTGGGCTGGTGGTGATTAAGCCCAGCGGCATCGCCTACGAGTCAATGACCGTCGATGACATGTCGGTGGTTGATCTGCAGGGGCACGTGGTGGAAGGGCGCTGGCGTCCCTCCTCTGATACCGCCACCCATCTGGCGCTCTATCGCCGTTATCCCGACCTTGGCGGGGTGGTGCATACCCATTCGACGCACGCCACCGCCTGGGCGCAGGCGGGGCTGGCGATCCCGGCGCTCGGCACCACCCATGCGGACTACTTCTTCGGCGATATTCCCTGCACCCGGGCGCTTAGCGCACAGGAGGTGGACGAGGCCTACGAGCTGAACACCGGGCAGGTGATTATCGAAACGCTGGGTGAGGCCAATCCGCTGCATACGCCGGGGATCGTCGTCTATCAGCACGGGCCATTTGCCTGGGGCAAAGACGCCCACGAGGCGGTACACAACGCGGTGGTGATGGAAGAGGTGGCGCGCATGGCGTGGATTGCCCGCGGCATTAATCCGCAGTTGCAGCCCATCGATAGCTGGCTGATGAATAAGCATTTTCAGCGTAAGCATGGGCCAAACGCTTACTATGGGCAAAAGTAGATAGCGCGCTCCGGGGCTTTCACCCCTCACGGTGAAGCAACTGGTCTGGCCCCGGAGCCGTTTTTAATCCTGACGATAGGCCGACGGCATCACGCGCATGCCGATGAGCGTGACCACGCAAATTATCGCCCCAGCGTAAAACGTCGAGGCGGCGCCGAAGGTTTCCCACAGTACCCCCGCGCCGGTGCTGGCCAGCAGCAGAGCCAGGCCACTCATCAGATTAAACATACCGAACGCCGTGCCGCGTAGCTCCGGTGGCGCCGTATGGGCGACCATCGCCGCCAGCAGGCCCTGGGTCATTCCCATATGAATCCCCCACAGCGCGACGCCGATCAGCAGCGTGCTCCAGTGGCCGCTGAGCGCCAGCACGATATCGGCGAGGATCAGCACCAGCAGCCCCCACTGCAGCAGTTTGCTGTGGCTCATGCTGTCTGAGAGTTTACCGAACGGGTAAGCCGTGAGGCTGTAGACCAGGTTCATCGCCACCATCACCAGCGGGATGGTATAGAGCGGGATCTCCATCTGCTGGGCGCGCAGCACCAGAAAGGCTTCGCTGAAGCGGGCGAGAGTGAAAATGCTGCCGATCGCGACCACCCACCAGTAGGCGGCGGAGAGCTTTTTCAGGTTTTCGCGCTTCAGCGGATTGCTGCGTTTGTGCGCGATGGCGGATTTTGGCTCCTGTAGGCCGAATCCGAGCAGGAGAATGGAGAGCACGGCGGGAATGACCGCCACCCAGAAAATAGCGTGAAAATCGTTGGCCCAGATAAACATCAGCAGCACCGCCAGCAGCGGGCCGAGAAAGGCGCCGACGGTATCCAGCGCCTGGCGTAGTCCGTAGGCGGCGCCGCGGATCTCCGGCGGGGTGACGTCGGCGACCAGCGCATCGCGCGGCGCGCCGCGAATACCTTTGCCTACGCGGTCAATCATGCGGGCGCTAAACACCACCCCGGCGGTAGGGGCGATGGCAAACAGCGGCTTACTGAGCGCGCCCAGGCCGTAGCCCAGCAGCGCCAGTCCTTTACGCTTGCCGACATAGTCGCTGATTGCGCCGGAGAAGACCTTCAGGATCAGGGCGGTGGCTTCCGCCAGTCCCTCGATAAGACCGATAATTATCACGCTGGCGCCGAGGGTAGTGGCCATAAACAGCGGTAAGAGGCTATGGATCATCTCGGAGGAGACATCCATCAGCAGGCTGACGCCGCCGAGTACCCAAACGCCTTTGGGGATACGGCCTAAGGTGGCGAAACGCGGAACCATCAATCACTCCTGATTATCAAATGGCGAGTGGCTGATTAAATCAGGTTGCGATGACGCTGGTAAGTCGGTTTGTAAAATAATTCTCAATTGCGTTTAGGCGCAGACCTCGCTTCGCCCCTCGCGAGGAGAGGCGAAGAATCGGGCAGGCGTTAGCGGTATATCACCGCGCTGGCGCGAAGCGGGCCGTTGGTTTCGGGTTCGTGCATCAGGATAGGCTGAAAGTATTTCGCCCCCTGCGCATCGCTCATCTGGCTAAGGGCCTGTTCGGCCTCGTGCTCAGTGGCCATATTGTGATTGATATAGATAACGCCGAGGCTCTGCACGTCGTCCATGTTGCGGGCCTGACGTTCGGTGATTTGGATAGCTGCCAGCGCGTTGGCGCTGAAGAAAAGCGCAGCCATCATGGCGATGATTTTCAGTTTCATATACTACGCTCCTGACTGACAGTCCTGACGCTGACTCGGGGCTCTCCTGTGGTCGTTAGGCTTTGATATAAGTGTAATCGCTGCGCGTTCATCGCATGGCGACCTTTTCTGATGCAGTTGTTCAAAAAAATGCCGCTTCCTTTATTGGTTAATTTTAAATCACCCACTTAGCCCAGCTTGGCGCTTAGTGCGAATTATTTGTGCAAATGCGCTTGTGTTCCTGAGGGGCCGCCATTAGAATGACGCGTCAATTTTTCAGCCGCCCTTTAACACGTTCCTTGCCTCCATGGGCCGCGGCTGACCCAGACAGGAGGCTGAATAATCCGTAAGGAGCAATTCGATGCGTCATTACGAAATCGTTTTTATGGTCCATCCTGACCAGAGCGAACAGGTTCCGGGCATGATCGAACGTTACACTGGTGCAATTACTGCAGCAGCAGGTACGATCCACCGTCTGGAAGACTGGGGCCGCCGTCAGCTGGCTTATCCGATCAACAAACTGCACAAAGCTCACTACGTTCTGATGAACGTTGAAGCGCCGCAGGAAGCGATCGATGAGCTGGAAACTAACTTCCGCTTCAACGACGCCGTTATCCGCAGCATGGTAATGCGTACTAAGCACGCTGTTACCGAAGCATCTCCGATGGTTAAAGCGAAAGACGAGCGCCGTGAGCGTCGCGAAGATTTCGCCAACGAAACCGCAGATGATTCTGAAGCTGGGGATTCTGAAGAGTAATCCTGATGACCAACCGTCTGGAGCTGTCCGGCATTATTTGCAGGACTCCACTTCGTAAGGTCAGCCCGTCAGGAATTCCTCACTGCCAGTTCGTGCTTGAGCATCGTTCAGTGCAGGAGGAAGCCGGTTTTCACCGGCAGGCATGGTGTCAAATGCCCGTTATTATTAGCGGTCACGAAAACCAGGCCATTACTCACAGTATAACGGTCGGTAGCGCAGTAACCGTTCGAGGGTTCATCTCTTGCCATAAGGCAAAGAACGGCTTGAGCAAAATGGTTCTGCATGCCGAGCAGATTGAATTGATAGATTCTGGAGACTAGCCATATGGCACGTTATTTCCGTCGTCGCAAGTTCTGCCGTTTCACCGCGGAAGGCGTTCAAGAGATCGACTATAAAGATATCGCTACGCTGAAAAACTACATCACCGAAAGCGGTAAGATTGTCCCGAGCCGTATCACCGGTACCCGTGCAAAATACCAGCGTCAGCTGGCTCGCGCTATCAAACGCGCTCGCTACCTGTCCCTGCTGCCGTACACTGATCGTCATCAGTAATCGGTCACGGTCCATTAATACGACTTTGAGAGGATAAGGTAATGCAAGTTATTCTGCTTGATAAAGTAGCAAACCTGGGTAGCCTGGGTGATCAGGTTAACGTTAAAGCGGGCTACGCTCGTAACTTCCTGGTCCCGCAGGGTAAAGCTGTTCCTGCTACCAAGAAAAACGTTGAATTCTTCGAAGCACGTCGTGCTGAACTGGAAGCCAAACTGGCTGACGTTCTGGCAGCAGCTGAAGCTCGTGCTGAGCAGATCAACGCCCTGGAATCCGTAACCATCGCGTCTAAAGCTGGCGACGAAGGTAAACTGTTCGGTTCCATCGGTACTCGCGACATCGCTGACGCTGTTACTGCAGCAGGCGTTAAAGTTGCTAAGAGCGAAGTTCGCCTGCCGAACGGCGTTCTGCGTAACGTTGGCGAGCACGAAGTGAACTTCCAGGTTCACAGCGAAGTATTCGCTAAAGTTATCATCAACGTGGTTGCTGAGTAATCGGCCTCTGACGTTCTGGTAACAACAAACCGCCGGCCTTGTGCCGGCGTTTTGCTTTTTAGCGCCTTTCATTTTGCGGCGGCGTAACGCTTGCTGTCGTCTTCTCTGCTATCGCGCACGCACAAAGCTGCCGTTCGACTGGCGGGTAAACAGCACCTGCTGGCCGTTGCCGGTATCGATAGTGAGCCCGGTGACCACGCCGTTGGCGTTCTGCCGAATCTGCACCGTCTGTCCGCTCTGCAAAGTACTTAGCGGCTTGCCAGCGCCTTCGACCTGCGCCATGGCGTAGACGTCAGTGGCCGGCAGCCCATGATCGCGGAACAGCTGCGCCAGGGTTTTGCCTGACTCGATGCGATAGGTCCGCCATTGCTGCTCAATACCCGGCGCGGACTGCTGTGATGAGGATTGATAAGGCTGGGTGGCGGCGGGCTGCTGCGTCTGCGCCTGATCCGGCTGCTCATCCTGAATCGGCTCCGGAGCGACCGGCGCCATCTGATCGGCGTCGCTCACGGTAGGCGTATTAGTGATCGGCGGCAGCGGAACGGCCTGATTGCCGCCAGCTTGCGGCTGGGACTGCGACTGTAGGTTCAGGTTCGCTTCACGGCTGGTGGACGCCGGGCTTTGGCTATCATCGGAGGGAAGCAGAATACCGATAATAACCAACAGGAAGCCAGCGATAATTCCCCGGCGGTGCATCGGAGGCAGCGGGTCCAGGAGGCGAAAATGATCCGGGGCGTGCCAGATTTTCGCCAGGGTAGATGTCAGTTCAAAGCGCCCGGGCATGGCTTTCCTCCTGCTCCGCATATTTATATCCTGCTCATGAGTATAGATGGCTAACGTCCTGATGACCGGAACAAAGTGAAGTTAACCTGCTGCCGCCTATTGTTTCTTTTTCGCTGAGATTTGTCATCATCCGCCGACAAAGTTTTACCCATTTCGCTATGGCTGTTATGCTTTCGCACGCTTTTATCTTGATGTTTATCACCCAAAAAGGAACAACGATGGCAACCCCAACTTTTGACACTATCGAAGCGCAGGCAAGTTACGGTATCGGCTTGCAGGTTGGACAACAGCTGAGCGAATCCGGCCTGCAGGGGCTGCTGCCGGAAGCGCTGGTGGCGGGTATCGCCGATGCGCTGGAAGGTAACCAGCCGCAGGTGCCGGTGGAAGCCGTTCACCGCGCGCTGCGTGAAATCCACGAGCGTGCTGACGCTGTGCGTCGCGAGCGTTTTCAGGCCATGGCCGCTGACGGCCAAAAATACCTTGATGAAAACCGCGAGAAAGAGGGTGTGAACAGCACCGAGTCTGGTCTGCAGTTCCGCGTACTGACCCAGGGCGAAGGCCCGATCCCGGCGCGTACTGACCGCGTTCGCGTGCACTACACTGGCAAACTGATCGACGGCACCGTCTTCGACAGCTCCGTTGCTCGCGGTGAACCGGCTGAATTCCCGGTGACCGGCGTGATCGGCGGCTGGATTGAAGCGCTGACTCTGATGCCGGTAGGTTCCAAATGGGAACTGACGATCCCGCACAACCTCGCCTACGGTGAGCGCGGCGCTGGCGCATCGATTCCTCCGTTCAGCACCCTGATCTTCGAAGTTGAACTGCTGGACATTATCTAAACAGCAGCGGCTTCCTCTTCCCCGCGGCAGGGGAAGCCATAAAAAAAGCGTAAAATCCTTAAGTTAAAAATTAATTGGAATTATGTTTTGCATTCATCACTTATGGGTGTATTTTTGTGAGCTATTTCGCGTTAGATGAGTGATATAACACTCACTTTAAACATAAAATTAACATTATATCTAAATCATAGTATTCATCCCTCCGATTCTTACCTAATATCGACTAGCCCTTGCTGGGGTTAATGACAGACGACGGGCCATCAGAGCCTGAACAACACAGACAGGTACAACAGGAAGAAATCACATGGTAGATCAGGTTAAAGTCGCTGCTGTCGAGCAGGAGCCGACTGAACAATCGCTACGGCGAAATCTCACAAACCGACATATTCAGCTGATCGCGATTGGCGGAGCGATCGGCACCGGGTTATTTATGGGTTCTGGCAAAACCATCAGCCTTGCCGGACCATCCATTATCTTTGTTTATATGATTATCGGTTTTATGCTGTTTTTCGTGATGCGTGCCATGGGCGAATTACTGCTGTCGAACCTCGAATATAAATCCTTTAGCGACTTCGCGGCCGATCTGCTGGGGCCGTGGGCGGGCTACTTTACCGGCTGGACCTACTGGTTCTGCTGGGTAGTGACCGGGATGGCGGACGTTGTCGCCATCACCGCCTACGCGCAATTCTGGTTTCCCGGACTCTCCGACTGGGTCGCCTCGCTGGCGGTGATCCTGCTGCTGCTGGGCCTGAACCTGGCCACCGTCAAGATGTTTGGCGAAATGGAGTTCTGGTTCGCGATGATCAAAATTGTCGCCATCGTGGCGCTGATCGTGGTCGGCCTGGTAATGGTGATGATGCATTTCAAATCGCCGACCGGGGTCGAAGCCTCTTTCGCCCACCTGTGGAATGACGGCGGCTGGTTTCCGAAAGGGCTGAGCGGCTTCTTCGCCGGCTTCCAGATTGCGGTGTTTGCCTTCGTGGGGATTGAGCTGGTGGGTACCACCGCCGCCGAAACCAAAGACCCGGAAAAGTCCCTGCCGCGGGCGATTAACTCCATCCCGCTGCGTATCATTATGTTCTACGTCTTCGCGCTGATTGTGATTATGTCGGTGACGCCGTGGAGCTCCGTGGTGCCGAGCAAGAGCCCGTTCGTTGAGCTGTTCGTGCTGGTTGGTCTGCCGGCGGCGGCGAGCCTGATCAACTTCGTGGTGCTGACCTCCGCGGCCTCCTCGGCCAACAGCGGCGTGTTCTCTACCAGCCGTATGCTGTTCGGTCTGGCGCAGGATGGTCAGGCGCCGAAGATGTTCGCCAAGCTGTCGAAGCGTGCGGTGCCGGCGAAGGGTTTAACCTTCTCCTGCATGTGTCTGCTGGGCGGGGTGGTGATGCTGATGGTCAACCCGAGCGTGATTGCCGCCTTCACCATGATCACCACGGTGTCGGCGATCCTGTTTATGTTCGTCTGGACCATCATCCTTTGCTCTTACCTGGCGTATCGCAAAAACCGCCCTCAGCTGCATGAGAAGTCGAGCTACAAGATGCCGCTAGGTAAAGTCATGTGCTGGGTGTGCATGGCCTTCTTCGTCTTTGTGCTGGTGCTGTTGACCCTGGAAGACGATACCCGTGAAGCGCTGATGGTCACCCCGCTGTGGTTTGTGCTGCTGGGCGCGGGCTGGCTGTTTGCCGGCAAAAAACGGCTGGCGAAATAAACGAAAATTTTAACGTTGCTTGCAACGGCCCGTCATAAAAAAGGCCACCCAGAGTGGCCAAATAAGACGGACAATGTCGAGGGCGCCCGCGGGCGCCTTTTTCTTTACTTTCCGCCGAGGGCGCGCGGGAACAGCACATTATTTTCCAGGCTGATGTGTTCCATCAGATCGTCGATCATCTCGTTGATACCGTTATACATCGCCTTCCAGGTGGTACAGGCTTCCGGCGGCGGCGTCACGTTGTGGGTGATGTGCTTAATGACTTCCAGCAGTTCACCCGCTTCATCATGCTCGCTTTCCATCACGCTGATCGGCCCCCCGGCCTGGGCGCCCATTCCCTGTTTGATCATCGGGAACAGGATCTGTTCCTCTTTCATCATGTGGCTGGAAAGCTCCTGATGCAGCATGGTCAGGTACTTAGTCAGTCCTTTCGGCACGTTCGGTTTATCGGCATGGACGCGTTCAACCTTGGTGGCCTGCAGGATCAGCTCCGGCAGCTGTTCACGGTGCCGGTCGTGATAGCGAACGATGATATGGTCGATAATCTCCGCGAGGGGCGCCGCGCGCCAGTCGCGGGAGAGAGGCTGTTCGGCCAGTTTCGCCAGCTCGGCTTCAATCACCGCGACATCCAGCGCTTTGCGCGACGCGGCGCGCGCCAGGGTCTGTTTGCCGCCGCAGCAGTAATCCATATCGTATTGACGGAACAGGGCGGAGGCGCGCGGGATGGTCAGCGCCAGCTCGCCTAAAGGTTGGTCACGGAAAGCCATAGCAGTTACCTCGTCATCAGGAATATAAGATGTATTTTAAATGCATCTTTTTGGCGAGGGAATACCCCTTAAGGAGGCGAGGCTACTTTTTTTCGTCCGCCAGCGGCTGCAGCATCGGTTTTTCCGGTCTGGCGCGTACGGCAGAGACCACGCCGAGCACCAGCAGCAGGATGCCGCTCAGGGTCAGCAGCGGCGGTAAGCTTTGCCGCAGCAGGAAGGTATACAGCAGTCCGGCCAGGGTTTCGAAGACGATAAGCGGGCCGAGGATCACCGTCGGCAGCCGCTGGCTGGCAATATTCCAGCATAGCGCGCCGACCCATGAGCAGAGCACCGCGATGGCCAGCATCAGCGTAATAAACACCGCCGGACGCGGGCCGAAGGGCAGGGGAAACCCGGCCTGCTGACCGTGCAGCCAGGCGCAGGCGGCGAGATAGCCGGCCAGCGAAACCGGAAGCGTCACCAGCGCCTGAGCGGTAGCCCACATCATTGGCGGTTGATGCGGGTTCTCCCGCAGCCAGCGGGCGTTGCGCAGGGCATACCAGGCCCAGCAGACCACCGATCCCAGCGCCAGCGCAATGCCGGAGCCGTAGCGCCACGGGCTAAAATTCGGCAGCCCCTGACGCAGCTCCGCGACGTTAACGCAGATCAGGCCCACGGCGATGCAGATCAGCGCCGGAAACAGGCGCCGCCACGGCAGCTTCCCGTCGCGCTGGCTGTAGAGCAGATTGGCGAACACCGGCAGTACCACCGGCAGCGTGCCGATAATCATTGTGGAAACCGGCGCCCCGGTGCGCTGAATGGCGCTGGCCAGGCAGACGTAATAGATAAGGTTCCCCATCATTGTCAGGCCCAGCGCGGTCCACCAGTCGTGCCGGCTCAACTGGCGCAGTCGCGCGCGCCCGAGCCACGCCAGCGGCAGGGCGATCAGGCCCAGCGCCAGATAGCGTCCCATCGACTGCAGCATCGCCGGATACTCTGGCACCAGCAAAGGCCCGACGAAAATTAAACCCCACATCAGCCCCGCCAGCAGGGCGTATAACACACCACTAATCATCATTGCATCCGTTGTCATTACCGTTGTCTGCAGTGTAGAAGGGGGTCGGGCAGGAATATTGTATGAGATTGCGCATTAGCGCCTGGCGACCTGCTTCTGATAGCGCACCGGCGTAATGCCGTAACGCTGGGTGAAGGCGCGGGTCAGGTGGGACTGGTCGGTGAGGCCGACGGCTATCGCCACTTCGGCGGCGGGCATGCCGTGGGTGAGGAACGCTTTGGCGCGCCACAGACGGATGGCCATCAGCATCTGATGGGGCGTTACGTGATAGTGGGCTTTAAACTGGCGCTGAAAGTGGTACGGGCTCAGCGCCGCCACCTGCGCCAGCTCGTCGAGGGTGATGGGACGCATATAGTTATCGTGCAGGTAGTCGCGCACGCGGTCAAAGCGATGCCCGGCCTCACCTTGCGCAGAGGCATGGTGGGCCAGAGGGCGGAAGGCGTCGATGAGGTCGAGCAGCAGTCCCTGCTGGGCCAGCGGATCGTCGCTATGCCACAGGCCATAAATCAGCTGGCCAATCTGTCGGGAACGTAGAGGATCCTCGCGGACCACCTCGCTGAACCACCAGTCTCGCACCCCGGTGATGGCTTCCAGACGGTCCGGCTCCAGATAAATCATCCGGTAGCGCCAGCCGTCGGCGGTTTCCGCTTCGCCGGTGTGCAGCTCGTCGGGATTCATGGTGACAATTGAGTTTGCGGCGGCAATATGCTGACTGCCGCGGTAGCGAAAGCGCTCCGCGCCTTGCTCAATCACGCCGATGCCGAAGGCTTCGTGGGTATGGGGTTCAAAGGCGTAGCGGGATATATGGGCGTGGTAAAGCTCCACCCCGGGCAGCTGTTCGAGATGGCGAAAGCGCGCGCGGTCTTTTTCATCACTAAATTGGAGTGGTACGCCCTGCATGCCTGCCTCCCGACGGTTATCCCTTCAATATGGGAGAGGAACCGCCGGGACGCAACCGCAAAAGCTGAGAGGGGCGGTTACAGAATGCCTTTCACGCTTTCAGCAAGGGAGGTGGTCGGGCGGCCGATCAGCGTACTCAGGGTGCGGCTGTCGTCAAACAGTCCGCCTTTCGACGCGCCGACATCGGAATCCGCCAGCATATCGGCAAGCCCGGCCGGCAGGCCGACGCTTTTCAGCGCGGCGGCGAAATCGGCTTCGCTGAGGTTCTGGTAGACCACGTTTTTCCCGCTTTGCTTGCTCAGCTCGGCAGCCAGGTCGCTCAGCGTCCAGGCGTTATCACCCGCCAGTTCGTAAATTTTGCCTTCATGACCCTCACTGGCGATAACGCGGGCGGCAGCGGCGGCATAATCCGCGCGGGTGGCGGAGGCGATTTTACCCTCGCCGGCGGCGCCGATAAACACGCCATGCTCCAGCGCCGGCGGCGCGCTGGCCAGATAGTTTTCGGTATACCAGCCGTTACGCAGCAGGGCGTAAGCGATACCAGAGTCGGCCAGCATCTGCTCGGTTTCGATATGCTCTGCGGCCAGACCCAGCGGCGAAGTGTCGGCATGCAGCAGGCTGGTATACGCGATGAATTTCACCCCGGCGGCTTTGGCGGCGTTAATGACGTTGCGGTGCTGTACAGCACGCTGGCCGACTTCGCTGGAGGAGATTAACAGCAGTTTATCCACGCCCTGCAGCGCGGCGGTCAGCGCCGCTTCGTCGCTGTAGTCGGCCTGGCGGACAACCACGCCCTGCTGGCTGAGCGCCTGGGCTTTGGCCGGGTTGCGGACAATCGCCACAATCTGGCTGGCAGGGACGGTGTTAAGCAGGTCTTGCAGAACGTAGTGACCAAGCTGGCCGGTGGCACCGGTAAGAGCGATCATGGGTCTTCTCCTTCGTGTTTATTGGCAGTTGTGGTAAGCTACCACCTTAACTAACTTTTAGTAAGTACGTACAAAAAGGTAAGTGTGAAATGGCCGAACCGACGCTGAGCGAGAAACTGCGCACCGGCAATTTGTTTGCGGAACAGTGCCCGTCGCGCGATGTGCTTAAACATGTCACCAGCCGCTGGGGCGTGTTGATTCTGGTGGCGCTGCGCGAGGGAACCCACCGTTTCAGCGATCTGCGCCGTAAGATGGGCGGGGTCAGCGAAAAGATGCTGGCGCAGTCGCTGCAGGCGCTGGAGCAGGATGGTTTTATCGACCGCGTCTCTTATCCGGTGGTGCCCCCGCACGTTGAATATAGCCTCACGCCGCTCGGCCTGCAGGTGAGCGAGAAGGTGGCCGCCCTGGCGGACTGGATCGAGGTTAATCTGCCCTCGGTGCTGGCTAACCACGGGGAGTGAAAATGTATCACTCCCTGTAGCCCCGGTAAGCGCAGCGCCGCCGGGGAACAGGCATTACTTGCTCAAATCCAGCTGATAAATGGCGAAGCCGATATCATCGGTGGCCACCTGGCGCATTGGATACTGCGCTTTCTCTTTGATAAACGCCGCGGCTTTGTCGCCAGGCGAGGTCTCAAAACGAATATCCAACGGCGTGTTGCTGTGGATCGGCGCCAGACGCCAGTTGTTATCCGCCGCCGGATGGATCGCGCCTTCCTTCTTCGATTGCGCGCCAATCCATTCCGCCAGCACCGAACGGTTTTCATCCGGTGAGGCGAAGGCGATATGGCTCTCACCGGTGCCGGCGAATTTGCCGCCGTAAGCGCGATAGTTATTGGTCGCGACCAGGAAAGTAGCCTGCGGATCAACCGGTTTTCCATTGAAGGTCAGGTGCTTAATACGCTCTGCCTGCGGATGGATCATCTGACATTCGCCGTCGTAGCGGGCCGGCTGAGTGACGTCGATCTGGTAGTTCACCCCGTCAATGACGTCGAAGTTGTAGGTGCGGAAGCCGTCCCAGTTGATCAGCGACTGCGGCTTGCTGCTGGCGGGATCGATCTGGTTAAACTGTCCGGCAGAGCATTCCAGCCACTCCTTAACCTCTTTCCCGCTGACCTTCATCACCACCAGGGTGTTGGGGTAGAGATAGAGGTCGGCGGCATTGCGGAAGGTGAGCTGGCCTTTCTCCACTTCGACAAAGCTCGCCGGATCGTTTTTACGCCCGCCGACTTTAAACGGCGCGGCGGCGGAGAGCACCGGCAGCTTCGCCAGATCCGGGTCGCCCTGAATATAGTGTTCTACGTAGGCTTTCTGCGCCATGTTGACCACCTGCACCGTCGGGTCGTCCTGCACCAGCGCCAGATAGCTGTACATGTTGTCGGCGGACTTGCCGATCGGCTTGCTGACGAATTCGCGAGTGGCGTCATGATCGGCTTTCAGCACCGCCACCAGCTTGCCATCTTCGGCCGCCAGTGATTTCTTCGCCACCGCGTCATAGATTGGCCGCGCTTCCGCTTTACTCTGAGTTACCTGCCATTTACCGCTGTCGTTATTTAGCACCAGATCGACCACCCCGAGATGATCGCCCCACATTCCCGGCATCACCGCCGGTACACCGTTCAGCGTCCCTTTGGCGATATCCGCGCCTTTGATGTTGGCGAAGTCTTTACCCGGGAACACCGCGTGGGCATGGCCGAACATAATGGCGTCCACGCCGGGCACCTGGCTTAAGTAGTAAACCGAATTCTCGGCCATCGCCTGATACGGGTCGGCGGAGAGGCCGGAGTGAGCGACCACTACCACCACATCAGCCCCTTTCGCCCGCATCTCCGGGATATATTTGCGCGCGGTTTCGGTAATGTCATTGACCGTCACCTTGCCGTTAAGATTGGCTTTATCCCAGGTCATGATCTGCGGCGGCACAAAGCCGATATAGCCGATGCGCAGGGTGTGGGATTGACCGTCGCTGTCCACGACCCGGGTATCCTGGATCAGGTACGGCGTAAACATCGGTTTGCCGGTTTTGGCATCGATGATATTGGCGTTCACGTAGGGGAACTTCGCCCCGGCCAGCGCCTTGTGCAGGAAGTCGAGACCGTAATTGAACTCATGGTTGCCCAGGTTGCCGACGGCGTAATTCAGGGTGTTCATCGCCTTATATACCGGATGTACATCGCCCTCTTTGAGCCCTTTTGCCGCCATATAGTCGCCTAACGGGCTCCCCTGGATCACATCCCCGTTATCCACCAGCACGCTGTTTTTAACTTCTGCCCGCGCCTGTTCGATCAGGGTGGCGGTACGCACCAGGCCGAATTTCTCCGTGGCGGCATCTTTGTAATAGTCGAAGTCCATCATATTGCTGTGCAGATCGGTGGTTTCCATGATCCGCAGGTCGACCGTCGCGGCGTTGACGCTGGCGGCGATCAGCGTGGCCAGGAGCGTTGCGCTAAACTTAATCATCAGAGGCGTCCTTTTTTATGAGCGATAGCATAGAAGAAAATGTATTTATATTCTGTTGCTTACAGAAATGTGAATCTTGCCAGAAAAGCGGGCAGAGAAACCGCCATCGTTATCACAGATAGCGGAACTCGCGGTGATGCGATATAAATAAAACAACGAGTTAACGCCACTGTAACCAGACGAGGTGGAGAATGTTAGAACAAGTATGTCAGCTTGCACGGAATGCGGGCGATGCCATCATGGAAGTCTACGATGGAAACCAGCCGATCAACGTCGCCAGCAAGAAAGATGATTCTCCGGTCACTGCGGCGGATATCGCAGCGCATAAAGTCATTGTCAGCGGCCTGCAGGCGCTGGATCCGGATACCCCGATCCTCTCCGAGGAGGACCCGCCGTCCTGGGAAGTGCGCCAGCACTGGCAGCGCTACTGGTTGGTCGACCCGCTGGACGGCACCAAAGAGTTTATTAAGCGTAACGGCGAATTCACCGTCAATATCGCGCTGATTGAAAACGGCAAGCCGACGCTGGGCGTTGTCTATGCGCCGGTGATGAAGGTGATGTACAGCGCGCAAAATGGCAAAGCCTGGAAAGAAGAGTGCGGCGTACGCAAGCAGATCCAGGTCCGCGATGCCCGTCCGCCGCTGGTGGTGATTAGCCGCTCCCATAGCAACGATCCGGAGCTGCAGGAGTATCTTGAGCAACTTGGCGAACACCAGACCACCTCAATCGGTTCGTCGCTGAAATTCTGCCTGGTGGCGGAAGGTCAGGCCCAGCTCTATCCGCGCTTCGGGCCGACCAGCACCTGGGACACTGCCGCCGGCCATGCGGTCGCGGTGGCCGCCGGGGCGCATGTTCACGACTGGCAGGGGAAAACCCTCGACTACACGCCGCGTGAATCCTTCCTCAACCCCGGCTTCCGGGTCTCTATTTATTAAGCAATTTATGCAGCAGGTCGATCACCTGCTGCACCTCTTGTTGGGTGAGGGCGCCGTCTTTAGCCCACTGCACACGCCCGTTCTTATCCAGCACCACGATCGCTGAGCTCTTCTCGTCCAGCTGCCAGGCCTTCCGCACCAGGCCGTTGCTGTCGACGATAAATTGCGACCATGGGAAGAGCTTTTTATTACTTTCAATGCTGTTGCGTACAAACATCCCGGTGCCCGGGATGGCGTCGTCAGTGTTTACAATGGTGGTGGTCTGATAGCGATCGTGCGGGAAGCCCGCCGCTTTAATCGCCTCGATCAGGTTGGCATTCTTCTCTTTTGCTGACGAGCGTCCGGCGATGTGCTGGACCACGCGCACTTTTCCCGCCAGCTGGGCGCTATTCCAGTTTTTATAGCTAAACTTATCCTTATCCAGAATAAGCTCTCCCCGATCCGCGACGCCAACGGGCGCCACGCGCTGGCCGTCGACGAAGTTATGCGCTGTGGCCAGCAGCGGGAGAAGCAGTAACGAGGCGGCCAGTATGCTACGTAGGGTCATGCGCAATCCTTAATCATTTTTATGCAGGTGATCCGACCACTTGGTCTCGTTTAATCATAAGTGCGATTGACGGTGATTACCCGCAATGAGGATGCCAGTTTGCGTGTTGACGCACAAATTAGTCGTAAAACGGCGACTTATACTTACTTCATCGTATGTCTGAAACGAAAATTCTGAATTATTGTCATCAAAGGGTAAATAAACTTATACATACTGGGTCCCTCTGAGATTCTGGACTATAGTTTTAGGGCATTAAAATTTGCGCTCCCAAGACGTGGGCTAACTGTGGCACCACAAGAGCGTAACCCTGGCAGGAGAGAAGAATGAAAATTTTCCAACGCTACAATCCGCTGCAAGTGGCGAAGTACGTGAAGATCCTGTTTCGTGGACGGTTGTACATCAAGGACGTTGGCGCATTTGAATTTGATAAGGGCAAAATCCTTATCCCGAAGGTCAAGGACAAGCTGCATCTGTCAGTGATGTCCGAAGTCAATCGTCAGGTGTTGCGTCTGCAAACTGAGATGGCATAACCCGGCACGTAGCAGTACGTAGTAGGTAAAAGACGGCTCCCGATGGGAGCCGTTGATGTTTTTAGCCCTTCATTTCCGCATAGCGTTTGCGATATTCGCCCGGTGGGATGCCGTTATGTTTACGAAACAAGCGAGTGAAATAGACCGGATCGCTGTAGCCCACCGATAAAGCAATTTTGTTAAGTGGGAGCGAAGTGCTCTGAATAAGCCACCTGGCGCGGTTGATGCGCTGCGTTTCCCGCCACGCATAGACCGTTTGCCCCAGTTCATTTTTGAAAAGGTGCGCCAGACGTGAAGGGGAGATAAACACCATCGCCGCCAGAGTCTCGATTTTTACCTCCTGTGCAATGTGGGCGTTAAGATAGTCGCAGATGGCGTTAATCCGTGGGTCGTGGGCATGGCGGTTGCTAATGGGCTGCTGCTGAAAACAGCGGAGAATTAATCTCTCCAGCGCGTTCATTGCCAGCGCTTCTGACAGCGGTACGGACGCAGAGTGGTGGCGTATCACTTCGTAGAACAGATCGCGCAGTTGCTGGAGCTGGTCGGGATCGTTAATGGTTGTTTTGCCGATACCGTGGGTGGTTTGGTCCCACTTCAGCCAGTCTATCCAGTAGGGGCGGGGGATAAAGTAGATCCACAGATGGTCCCAGTACTCGCTGTGTTCGTCCCTGCCGTAATGATGGGGCACGCCGGGAGGAAACAGCAACAGATCGTTTTCCCGGCACAGCAGGAAGCCATCGCCCGCTTTCGCCCGCGCCTGGCCGCGCAGGGTCAGATTAATGATGTAACCTTTCATCCCCTGCGGGCGATTAATGTAGTAGTCCAGCGTGGAGCCGCGGGTAATCGGCGTGAAGCCTGCGACGACCCAGGCATTGAAGGTAAAGGTCTTCATCAATGGCGAGAAATTGAGTAGCTCATTGATATCCAGTTCCATTCTCTCTTCCACCTGAGCGCCGCCGCGTCGTTAGCTTTCGATGATAGTAAATTCCCAGGCCCTGAGGCGCAACGGCTGGCCGACGTATACTGTCTCCCCGCTCAGCAGCGCGGTACCCAGGGTCTCGCTGACAACATCCATCGCCTCGCCGGAGTAATTGAACAGGAAGTGGATATTATTTCCGGCGCGGTTACGCATCTTTTTAACCACTAACGGATAGCGATAGGCGGAAGTTCGCGAGTTCAGCGTGAGATCCGCCGTCAGGACATCAAACAGCTGGCTAATCAGGCCCTTCTGCGGCAGAAAGCCAACGTACAGGGCGCGACCCTGACCGTAATCCGCCTCCGTTGCGGCGGCGTATTCGCCCCATGCCGGGTGCTGATAGCGCAGCAGGGTGCGGGTCCCGTCATCGGGCGTCAGCAATTCCATCCACAGCTCAGCCTGATTGGCATTGCGGCAATCAATCTCTGCGCAGCAAGAGCTTACCGTCGTCTCTTCCGGCAGGGTGAACTGGCTGTAGCTGACGCCGCAGCTCTGGCGCAAAACCCCCGGCTGCGCGCTGCTGCGCACCTTGACGTTTTCATCGCTAAAGCCTGATTTAAAGCCGATCAGCGCTCTGCCGCCCCGGGCGATATAGTCGTTAATCCGCGTTAGCAGGCCCTCATCGGCGGCGTACAGACCAGGAACGATCAGCACCCGGTAGCGCGAGGTTTCCTCGTTCACATCGTGGATGATGTCGAGGCTGATATTGTGGTCATACAGCGCATCGTGGAAGCGGCGGAAGATATCGTTATAAATGTTGCCCCTGGCGTCGCCGGGAAGGAAGTGATTGAGAGCGTCCATCGCCTCATTACTTATTAGCAACGCGACGTCATTTTCGGCCTTCAGCTCCGCCAGCTGCGGGGACAGGCGGGCGAAATCGGCGCCGATGGTGGTAGCTTCCTGCCAGGTTGGGTTGCGCGAGAAGTCGTGGCTGAGCAGCCCCTTCCAGTAGGTTTCAAAGGCGTTATGAATCGAATGCCAGTGCCAGTAGGAGACCATGGCGGCGCCGGAGGCGATATGGCTGAATGCCTGCAGGCGTAGCTGGCCAGGGAAGGGGGTCCACTGGGCGAAACCCTGAGCCTGGGTTTCCAGCACGAAGTAGTTCTGGCCCGGCTTAAGCGAGCGGGTGATGGCGCCGCCAAAGGCGATTTCCCGTCCGGTCAGGTGTGCCTGACTCGGGTGATAGATATCGACGCCGGCGATATCCAGCGCCTGCGCCGCCGCAAAATGGTCGACCCGCGGCTGCACGCCGTAAGAGTAACCGCGCCATTCGAAATCGAAGTTGTGGGTGACGAACTGGTGCGGCTGGGCGTATTCCCGAACGATGGCCGCCTGCCAGGCCAGATACTCGGTGACCTGCTGACGCTGATAGCGGGAGAAGGCGCAGGCGAGGCTGGCGTTGATGGTGTTTTCCACCGGCGGAAAATCCTGCCAGCGGTCAATGCGGTTGCTCCAGTAATCCAGGCCGAAATCGTGATTCAGCTGCCGGAGGTCAGGATATTTCTCCTGCAGGCTGCGCACGAAGCCCTCCTGCATATAGCGGCCAATATTGTCGTAATGCTTGGTTTCGTTATCCAGTTGCCAGCCGATAATCGCCGGATGGTGTTGCACATGGGCCATCAGCGTGCGGATAATTTTTTCGGCATAGCGGCGAAAGGTCGGGTTGACGATATCCATGATCTGCCGCGGACCATATTTTTGCTGCCCCGCGACGGTGGTGACCAGAATATCGGGATGTTTCGCCGCCAGCCAGGCCGGGACCGCGTAGGTGGGCGTCCCGACGATGACCGCAATGCCGGCCTCATGCATCGCCTCCAGCACCCGGTCGATATGGTAGAAATTATAGTGGCCCTCTTCAGGCTCCAGCGTACTCCAGGTGGACTCGGCAATACGCACCACGTTAATGCCGGTTTCGCGCATTAAGGCGATATCCTTAGCCAGCCGATCTTCCGGCATATATTCATCGTAATACGCCACGCCATAAAATAAATGAGACATACACACTACCTCCTGACATTAATTCGCGGGCACCGGTTGTGAAGAGAAGACACGCGCTTTATCCAGCGTAATAAAAGAAATAAGCGTGAAGCACAGAGCGATACCGCCGAGTACGATATAGCTACTGGTAAAGCCCATGCTCTGGTACATATGGCCGATACCGGTCGAGAGAAAAATAGAGCTAAAGCTTTTCGAAAATTGGAAGCCAATTAAGTAAACGGTCGCTGACAGCAGAGGATTAAAGTTAGCCGTAATATATTTTAACGCCGCGACGAGTAGCACCGAGCTTTCAAAACCGTGGAGGAGTTTAATCAGACTGATGGAGACGGGGCCAATAGCCCACGCGGAGCCGATAATACGCAAGCTCATAATCAGCCCGCAGTATAACAGCGCATTTTTCGGGCCGATTTTATTCACAAACCATGGCGCAAAGAACATCACGATGGCATCAAGGAAAATCTGACCCGTGGTTAAATAACCGAAGACTTCTGCACCCCGGGCTTTACTCTCAAAAAAATGGCTGTAGTAGATAGCGAACTGCTGGTCATAGGTTTCATAGACCGCCCCGACGCCAATGACATAGAGGGCGAAGAACCAGAATTTTTTAATTTTTAACAGCGAGACGGCATCGCGGAGGGTAACCGGCGAGGCTTTGCCAGACAGCAATCCCTGCTGCGGGTGGGCGCTGATCTGCATTTTCCAGACAATGACCAGCAGGCAGACGCCTGCGCCGCTGGCCAACCAGAAAATCATATTCTGATCAATGCCGTAGAGTTTTCCTGCCGCAAAGGTACCGATCGCAGCGCCGATGCCACCGAACATCCGCGCCCGACCAAATTCGAAGCCGGAGGCGCGGCTGACTTTATCAATGTAGGCTTCGCAAATCCCGCAGCCGGCGCCGTAGGACATGCCAATATAAAGGCCGCCAGCCAGCGCGCCGAGGAACACATTTATTTTTAACAGGGGAGCAAAGACATAAATCCAGTAAGGGGCGAATAACGTGATAATAATCGCCAGCATCCACATCAGATTCTTACGATACACCAGTTTATCGGAGATGAAGCCGAATAATGGCTGAACGCAGACGGCGACAATGGCGGTGAAAGAATAAACCAGGCCGACGTCTGTGTAGTTAATACCGATGGTTTCCGTCAACCACAGGGATAAATAAGGGTAGCAGCATCCCCAACCTATAAAGAAGAACAGGAAAAACAGACAGCTGATAAAGTAATTTTTATTTGACGTTATCATGGTAACCCTCGCTTCCTTTATTCAGGAATATGATCGTGTTGATGCGAGCAACGTTACCTTTTTGCGCGTCGGGGAGTCATGAACGTTTCGCTATCGAGCAGGAGTAATCTGCTATCGGCAGAGGGGCGTGAGCCGCTTCACATTCGAGCCATAAAAAAAGGGCGGATGGTCATCCGCCCTTAGGAGAGAGAAAAGATTACGCTCAGGCGTTCTGGCTTTCCGCCGTTTCCGCCTGCTTCGGCACCAGCACCGTTGGCTTGTTATCGATGCGGGTCACCAGCAGCTGGTCGATACGGTAGTTATCGATATCCACGACCTCAAACTTATAGCCGGAGAACTTCACCGCGTCGGTGCGTTTGGGGATTTTACGCAGCATAAACATCATAAAGCCGCCGATGGTCTCGTAATTCCCGGACTGCGGGAACTCGTCGATATCCAGCACGCGCATCACGTCATCAATCGGCGTACCGCCATCGATCAGCCACGAGTTTTCATCGCGGGCGACAATCTGCTCTTCCAGCCCCTGGCCGACGAGGTCGCCCATCAGGGTGGTCATTACGTCGTTGAGAGTGATGATCCCGACCACCAGCGCGTATTCATTCATGATCACCGCGAAGTCTTCCCCGGCGGTTTTGAAGCTTTCCAGCGCTTCCGACAGGGTCAGGGTGTCCGGCACGATCAACGTGTTGCGGATCTGTACGCCGCCGGTCAGCACCAGGCTCTGGTTCGCCAGCACGCGGTTCAGCAGATCTTTTGAATCGACGTAACCGATAATGTGGTCGATATCTTCATTACAGACGAGGAACTTCGAGTGCGGATGTTCGGCCACTTTATTCTTCAGGCTCTGCTCGTCTTCGTGCAAATCAAACCAAATGACGCTTTCACGCGGGGTCATGGAGGAAGGAACGGTGCGGGACTCCAGCTCGAACACGTTCTCAATTAGCTCATGCTCCTGCTTGCGCAGCACCCCGGCCAGCGCGCCGGCCTCGACCACGGCATAGATATCATCGGAAGTGATATCGTCTTTCCGCACCATCGGCAGTTTGAAGATGCGGAAGATCATGTTGGCCATGCCGTTAAACAACCACACCAGCGGGCGGAAGACTAACAGGCAGAAGCGCATCGGGTTGATGATGCGCAGGGCCACTGTTTCGGGCGCAATCATACCGATGCGTTTCGGAGTCAGGTCAGCAAACAGGATGAACAAGCTGGTGACCAGGGTAAAAGAGATGATGAAGCTCAGCTGCTCGGAGAGCTCCGGCGACAAATACCCGCTGAGCAGGCTATGAAACGCCGGTGAGAAAGCCGCGTCGCCCACAATACCGCCAAGAATGGCGACGGCGTTGAGGCCAATCTGCACGACGGTAAAGAAGGTGCCCGGGTTCTCCTGCATCTTCAGCACCCGCTGTGCGTTGACGTTGCCTTCATCGGCCAGCAGTTTCAGTTTGATTTTACGTGAGGCTGCCAGTGAAATTTCCGATATCGAAAAAAACGCACTGACGGCTATCAGACAGAGTATTACTAAAATACTGTTTAACATATCTTTTCTGACCGTTGAGGCCAGATCCTCGGAAGGGAAGTTGATAACTCAAATGTGGAATACATAAAAAACCGGTCCGAAGGCGCTGGACCGGCTGTCACACTGGCTAGTATAGCGTAAGGGAATGTAAAGCCGCCAGAGCGTTCATTGACCGCCTCGCTGTTGAGGCGGAAATCAGAATTACGCCTGAGGCGGCAGGCAGACGCCAATGCCGCCGATGCCGCAATAGCCGTGCGGGTTTTTATACAGATACTGCTGGTGATCGTCCTCGGCATAGTAGAACGGTTTGGCGGTGGCGATCTCGGTGGTGATGTGACGGGTATCGTGCGCGTCGTTCATCGCCGCCTGGAAGCGCGCGAGGCTGGCCTTTGCCGCCTCCGTCTGTTCCGGGGTCAGCGGGTAAATCGCCGAGCGGTACTGGGTGCCGTGGTCGTTACCCTGCCGCATACCCTGCGCCGGGTCGTGATTTTCCCAGAACACCTGCAATAACTGCTCATAGCTAATCACCTGCGGATCATAAACCACGCGTACCGCTTCCGCGTGACCGGTCTGGCCGCTGCATACTTCGCGATAGGTCGGATTGGGCGTATAGCCGCCAGTGTAACCTGCGGCGGTGCTGTAAACCCCCGGCAATTGCCAGAACAGGCGCTCAACTCCCCAGAAGCAGCCCATGGCGAACAGCGCCACTTCCATCCCCGCCGGGACGTTGGTCATCGAGTGGCCGTTAACTGCGTGGAGCGTCGCCACTGGCATGGGGGTATTGCGTCCAGGCAGCGCATCCGCCTGGGCGACAAGATGCGTTTTATCAAATAGACTCACGGTTGGCCTCTCAATACAGAAATCGTCGTTAAGGTTGTAACGAAGCGTGTCTTTTAACACAATAAATACGCGTAATACGTCTAGATTAATACATAAGAATTATTTGGGTTATTGCCACTTTTTCAACCCTATGTTGTTAGGGTTTTGTTAAGCCGTGGAGCGGCGCCAGTGTTTCCTGTAGAGGAAACAGGGATATTCAGGAGAAAATGTGCTAAAAATCCGCCAGTTATGTGTCACCAGCCTTTTGCTGGTCAGCGGGGTCGCCAGCGCAGCGAATGTGCGTTTGCAGGTTGAGGGATTATCCGGGGAGCTGGAGAAAAACGTTCGCGCCCAGCTTTCCACCATCCAGAGCGATGAAGTCACGCCGGATCGTCGCTTTCGCGCGCGCGTCGATGACGCCATTCGCGAAGGTCTGAAAGCGCTGGGTTATTACGAGCCGACGATTGAATTTGATTTGCGTCCGCCGCCGAAAAGGGGACGTCAGGTGCTGATCGCCAAAGTGACCCCGGGAGAACCGGTGCGCATTGGCGGAACCGAGGTGATTCTGCGCGGCGGCGCCCGCACCGATAGCGACTACCTGGCGCTGCTGAAAACGCGCCCGGCCATCGGGACGGTGCTCAACCACGGGGATTACGACGGCTTCAAGAGCTCGCTGACCCGCGTCGCCCTGCGCAAAGGCTACTTTGACAGCGAGTTTCTTAAGAGCCAGCTCGGGGTCTCCCTCGACCGTCATCAGGCGTTCTGGGATATCGATTACGACAGCGGCGAACGCTATCGCTTTGGCCACGTCACTTTCTCTGGCTCGCAAATCCGCGATGAATACCTGCAAAACCTCGTGCCGTTTAAAGAGGGCGACTACTACACCTCGCAGGACCTGGCCGAGCTAAACCGCCGCCTGGCGGCGACCGGCTGGTTCAGTTCGGTGGTGGTGGCGCCTGATTTTGCTAAGTCGCGGAAAACCAAGGTGCTGCCTCTGCAGGGCGTTGTCTCGCCTCGCAAAGAGAACACCGTGGAAACCGGGGTCGGCTATTCCACAGACGTCGGTCCGCGGGTGAAAGCCACGTGGAAAAAACCATGGGTCAACTCGTATGGCCACAGCCTGACCTCCAGCGTCAGCCTCTCCGCCCCGGAGCAGCAGTTCGACTTTACCTATAAAGTCCCACTGCTGAAGAGCCCCCTTGAACAGTATTATCTGATGCAGGGCGGTTTTAAGCGTACCGACCTCAATGATACCCAGGCCGACTCTACCACCCTGGGTGTCTCGCGTTTCTGGGAGATGTCGAGCGGCTGGCAGCGAGCGATTAACCTGCGCTGGAGCCTGGATCACTTTACCCAGGCGAACGTCACCAACACCACCATGCTGATTTATCCTGGGGTCTCGGTGAACCGCACTCGCTCCCGCGGCGGCCTGATGCCTACCTGGGGCGATTCCCAGCGCTACTCGGTGGATTACTCCAACACCATGTGGGGCTCGGACATCAACTTCATCGTGATGCAGGCCCAGGACGTCTGGATCCGTACCCTCTATGACCGCCACCGCTTTGTGGTGCGCGGCAACCTTGGCTGGATCGAAGCGGACAACTTTGACAAGGTGCCGCCAGATCTGCGTTTTTTCGCCGGGGGCGATCGCAGTATTCGCGGCTATAAATACAAATCTATCTCGCCGAAGGACGATGACGGCAAGCTGATCGGGGCCTCGAAGCTGGCGACCGGCTCGCTGGAGTATCAGTACAACGTCAGTGGTAAATGGTGGGGCGCCGTGTTTGTCGATAGCGGCGAAGCGGTCAGCGATATTCGCGAGAGCGATTTCAAAACCGGCGCCGGGGTAGGCGTGCGCTGGCAGTCGCCGGTGGGGCCGATCAAGCTGGATATCGCCCGGCCGATCGGCGACAAAGAAGAGCATGGTTTACAGTTTTACATCGGTCTGGGGCCTGAATTATGAGTTTATGGAAGAAGATAAGCCTCGGCGTCTTAATCGTGTTGGTGCTCCTGCTGGGCACCGTCGGGTTCCTGGTGGGGACGACCACCGGCTTGCATCTGGTGTTCAAGGCGGCGGATCGCTGGGTACCGGGGCTGGATATCGGCAAAGTTACCGGTGGCTGGCGTGATTTAACCCTCGATAATGTCCGTTACGAGCAGCCCGGGGTGGCGGTCACCGCCGGTCAGTTTCACCTCAGCGTCAGGTTGCGCTGCCTGTGGGACAGCAGCCTGTGCGTAAACGACATCGCGCTGCGCGATATTTACGTCGCCGTCGATACCAAGAAGATGCCGCCCTCAGCGCCGGTCGAGGAAGAGGACAGCGGGCCGCTGAATCTCTCCACTCCTTATCCGATCACTCTCAGCCGCGTCGCGCTGCATAACGTCAACGTTAAAATCGATGATACCGCGGTCTCCGTACGCGACTTTTCCACCGGCCTGAACTGGCAGGAGAAAAATCTGACCCTGACGCCGACCTCGCTGCAGGGGCTGCTGATCGCCCTGCCTAAGGTGGCGAAAGTGGCGCAGGAGCAGGTGGTTGAGCCGAAAATTGACAACCCGCAGCCGCAGGAAAAACCGCTCGGCGAGACGATGACCGACCTCTTCTCGCAGCCGGTGCTGCCGGCGATGACCGATGTCCATCTGCCGCTTAACCTCAATATTCAAGCGTTCCGCGGCGAGCAGCTGCGCCTGACCGGCGATACCGATATCACCGTGTATAACCTGCTGCTGAAAGTCAGCAGTATCGACGGCCAGATGAAGCTCGACGCCCTTGATATCGACTCCGATCAGGGCAAGGTCAGCGCCTCGGGCAGCGCGCAGCTGCAGGATAACTGGCCGGTGGACATTACCCTCGCCGGAACCCTGAACGTCGACCCGATGAAAGGGGAGAAGGTGCAGCTGAAGGTGGGCGGCGAAGTGCGTAAAACGCTCAAAGTCGGAGTGGACTTAAGCGGGCCGGTCGCGGCCACGCTGCGCGCGGATGCGCAGCTGGCGGAGACCGGGCTGCCGCTCAATATGGAGCTGAAGAGTAAGCAGCTCGCCTGGCCGTTCAGCGGCGAGAAGCAGTTCCAGGCCGACGATGTCCAGCTGAAGTTCAGCGGCAAAATGACCGACTATGCGCTGGCCTTCTCCACCGCGGTGAAAGGTCAATCGCTGCCGCCGGCGAAAATCGCCCTCAACGCCAAAGGCAATGAACGGCAGATCAATCTCGACAAGCTGACGGTCAACGCCCTGGAAGGGAAAACCGAGCTGAAGGCGCTGCTTGACTGGCAGCAGGCGATCAGCTGGCGCGGCGAGCTGACCCTCGACGGCATCAACACCGCCAAAGAGGTGCCGGACTGGCCGTCGAAGCTTAACGGCCGGATCAAGACCCAGGGCAGCCTGTACGGCGGCAGCTGGCAGATGTCGGTGCCGGAGCTGAAAATTACCGGCAACGTGAAGCAGAACAAAGTGGATGTGGCGGGCTCGCTGCAGGGTAACAGCTATCTGCAGTGGAAAATCCCGGGACTGCATCTGGCGTTAGGCCCGAACAGCGCTGATATCAAAGGCGAGCTGGGGGTGAAGGATCTTAATCTCGACGCCACCATCGATGCGCCGCACCTGGATAATGCGCTGCCGGGGCTCGGCGGGACGGCGAAGGGCTTGGTAAAAGTGCGCGGCACTGTCGACGCGCCGCAGCTGCTGGCCGACATCACCGCCCGGGCGCTGCGCTGGCAGGAGCTGACCATCGCCCAGGTCAACGTCAAAGGGGATGTGAAATCCACCGATCAGATTGGCGGTAACCTGGACGTGCGGGTGGATCGCATCAGCCAGCCGGGGGTCAATATCAGCCTGGTGCAGCTCAATGCCAAAGGTACAGAGAAACAGCATGAGCTGCGGCTGCGCGTGCAGGGCGATCCGGTTTCCGGCCAGCTGGCGCTGGCAGGCAGCTTCGATCGTCAGGCCGAACGCTGGAAGGGCTCGCTGAGCGATACCCGCTTCCAGACGCCGGTGGGGCCGGTAGCGCTGACGCGCAGCATTGCGCTGGACTATCGCAATCTGGAGCAGAAAATCAGCATCGGGCCACACTGCTGGACCAACCCGAACGCCGAGCTCTGCGTGCCTGAAACCATTGACGCGGGCGCCAGCGGACGGGCGCGGGTGAATCTCAACCGCTTCGATCTGGCGATGCTCAAGCCGTTTATGCCGGAGGCGACCCAGGCCAGCGGCGTGTTTACTGGTAATGCCGATGTGAGCTGGGACACCACCAAAGAGGGACTGCCGCAGGGCAAAGTGACCCTCAGCGGGCGTAACGTCAAGGTGACCCAGGTCGTCAACGACGCGCCGTTGCCGGTGGCGTTCGATACGCTGAACCTCAGCGCCGACCTGCACAACAATCGCGCCGAGCTGGGCTGGCTTATCCGCCTGACCAACAATGGTCAACTGGATGGGCAAGTGCAGGTTACCGACCCGCAGGGGCGGCGTAATCTCGGCGGCAATGTCAATATCAGCAACTTCTCGCTGGCGATGATCAACCCGATTTTCGCTCGTGGTGAAAAGGCAGAGGGAAGGCTCAACGCCCGTCTGCGTCTGGGCGGCAATGTGAAAAGTCCGCAGCTGTTCGGCCAGATGCAGCTGAGCGGGGTGGATATCGACGGCAACTTTATGCCGTTTGATATGCAGCCGAGCCAGCTGGCGATGAACTTCAACGGCACGCGCTCGACCCTGCAGGGGACGGTGAACACCCGCCAGGGGCAAATCGCCCTCAGCGGTAATGCCGACTGGACGCAGATCGATAACTGGCGGGCGCAAATTGCGGCGAAAGGCAGCCGGGTGCGGATCACGGTGCCGCCGATGGTGCGTCTCGATGTATCGCCGGATGTGGTGTTTACCGCCACGCCAAGCCTGTTCAATCTCGACGGCAAAGTGGATGTGCCCTGGGCGCGGATCGTGGTCAACGAGGTGCCGGAGAGCGCGGTCGGCGTCTCCTCTGATGAAGTGATGCTGGATAAAAACCTCAAGCCGATTAAGCAGCAGAGCGCCAGCATCCCGATCAACAGCAACCTGACCATTCACGTCGGCAACAACGTTCGTCTGGAAGCCTTCGGCCTGAAAGCGCGTCTGACCGGTGATTTGAAAGTGGCGCAGGACAAGCAGGGGCTGGGCCTCAACGGGCAGATTAATATTCCGGACGGCCGTTTCCACGCCTATGGTCAGGACTTGATTGTCCGCAAAGGGGAGCTGCTGTTCTCCGGTCCGCCGGATCAGCCGTTGCTGAATATCGAAGCGATTCGTAACCCGGATGCCACCGAAGACGATGTGATCGCCGGCGTTCGCGTCACCGGCTCCGCCGATCAGCCGAAAGCGGAGATCTTCTCTGATCCGGTTATGTCCCAGCAGGAAGCGCTGTCTTATCTGCTGCGCGGCCAGGGTTTGAGTAGTGGTCAGAGCGATAGCGCCGCGATGACCTCAATGCTTATTGGTATGGGGGTTGCACAAAGTGGTCAGGTTGTGGGTAAAATCGGCGAGACGTTTGGCGTAAGCAACTTGGCGTTGGACACCGAAGGGGTAGGCGATTCTTCCCAGGTGGTGGTCAGCGGCTATGTACTGCCGGGTCTGCAGGTAAAATACGGGGTCGGTATCTTCGATTCCCTGGCGACGCTGACTTTACGTTATCGCCTGATGCCTAAGCTATATGTGGAAGCGGTGTCTGGCATCGACCAGGCGCTCGATTTGCTCTATCAGTTTGAGTTTTAGCAATGCGAATATTTGTTTACGGCAGTTTACGACGCAAACAAGGCAACAGCCACTGGATGACCAACGCCCAGTGGCTGGGCGCTCATAGTGTCGACGATTATCAGCTGTACAGCCTGGGCCACTATCCAGGCGCGGTGCCCGGCGAAGGCACAGTACATGGTGAAGTTTATCGTATTGATGCATCGACGCTGGCCGAACTGGATGCGCTGCGCACCAAGGGGGGCGAGTATGCGCGCCACCTGATTCAGACGCCTTACGGCAGCGCATGGATGTATGTCTATCAACGTTCCGTTGAGGGTTGTACGTTGATAGCGAACGGCAACTGGTTGGATCGCGACCAGTATTAACCACGACAACGCCACCTTCGGGTGGCGTTGTTTTTTCCTGCGTCCACCTTCTTACCAGAGCGGAAGATAATCCTTCACCATCCACTTCACGGAAGCCAGCATCGTCAGCGCGAGCAATAGCTACGGGCGCCAGGATGCAGAGGCTGATTGATCGTCAGGTGGTCAAAAAGCGAGGGGTCGTTAAAATAGCGTTTATCGGTATAAAAGACATGGTCGCCGGCGATAAGGCGCAGATACCCCTGTTTTTCACAGGCGGCGGTCGTGAAGCCAAAAAAGTTAAGGGTGAAATAGCGAACGCTTTTCACGGGACACCCTCCATGGTGTTATCGCGGCTATCCGTGCCGCAATCAGGCAGGGGATGACCCTGCCTGAGACAGAATTACTTCTGCTTAGCGCGCTCGAAAGAGGCAACGATTTCGGCTTTCGCCGCTTCCGCGTTGTCCCAACCGTCGACTTTAACCCACTTGCCTTTTTCCAGATCTTTGTAGTGCTCAAAGAAATGAGTGATCTGGGCTTTCAGCAGTTCCGGCAGGTCGTTCACATCGTTGATGTGATCGTATTCTTTGCTCAGCTTGGTGTGCGGTACGGCAACCAGTTTCGCATCTTCACCAGATTCGTCGGTCATCTTCAGAACGCCAACCGGACGGCAGCGGATCACGGAGCCCGGCTGCAGCGGGTACGGAGTCGGGACCAGCACGTCAACCGGGTCGCCGTCCAGGGACAGGGTGTGGTTGATGTAGCCGTAGTTGCACGGATAGAACATTGCCGTGGACATGAAACGGTCAACGAACAGTGCACCGCTCTCTTTGTCGACTTCGTATTTGATAGGATCTGCGTTCGCCGGGATTTCGATCACGACGTAGATGTCTTCCGGCAGATCTTTGCCCGCAGGTACGTTGAGTAAGCTCATGTCTGTTTCCTTTAAAATGTATGGCAAACAAGTGCTCGGTATTATAGCCAACTCACATCGAAAGTCTTCGCTTCTTTTTCCCGATATCGCCGCAGAGTGCTCCGAATTTTTCGCGTAATAATGACATGAAAATCCATAAACATAGCCACATCATGAATAAATTTATGTAACCGTTTTCATTGCATGTGATTGATTTATCATACTGCTTAAAATAACGTCATAAACCGCAACAGCCGCGCTCCCTGCGAAGCCTTATCGGCTCTCCGCTGGGCAGTAGGGCCATCATTAACATCTCATTTACTTTTTTGAAGTGTGATGTAACGCATTCAGTTACATCACCGATTGTCTATAGTTTGTCCGCAGGTGAGACTTTAACCAACAATAACCCTACGAGGATACCCATATGTGGAAGCGCTTACTTCTTGTCACAGCAGTTTCCGCAGCTATGTCGTCTATGGCGATAGCTGCCCCGCTAACCGTAGGTTTTTCGCAGGTCGGTTCTGAATCCGGCTGGCGTGCGGCGGAAACCAGCGTCGCGAAAGAGGAGGCCGCCAAGCGCGGTATCACCCTGAAGATCGCTGATGGTCAGCAAAAACAGGAAAACCAGATCAAAGCAGTGCGTTCCTTTATTGCTCAAGGGGTCGACGCGATCTTCATTGCGCCGGTGGTGGCCACCGGCTGGGAACCGGTGCTGAAAGAGGCGAAAGAGGCCAAGATCCCGGTTTTCCTCCTCGACCGTTCCATTGATGTTAAAGATAAAGATCTCTACATGACCACCGTGACCGCCAACAACGTGCTGGAAGGCCAGCTGATTGGCGACTGGCTGGTGAAAACCGTCGACGGTAAGCCGTGTAACGTCGTTGAACTGCAGGGCACCGTTGGGGCCAGCGTGGCCATCGATCGTAAGAAAGGCTTCGCCGACGCGATTGCCAAAGCGTCGAATATCAAAATTATCCGCTCCCAGTCCGGCGACTTCACCCGCAGTAAAGGGAAAGAGGTCATGGAGAGCTTTATCAAAGCTGAGAATAACGGCAAAAACATCTGCATGGTGTTCGCTCATAACGACGATATGGCCATCGGCGCCATCCAGGCCATTAAAGAAGCTGGCCTGAAGCCGGGCAAAGATATTCTGACCGGCTCCATCGACGGCGTGCCGGATATCTATAAAGCGATGATCGCCGGAGAAGCCAACGCCAGCGTCGAGCTGACGCCAAATATGGCCGGCCCGGCGTTCGATGCGCTGGAGAAATATAAAAAAGACGGCACCCTGCCGGAGAAGCTGACCATCACCAAATCGACGCTGTATCTGCCGGATACGGCGAAAGAAGAGTTAGAGAAGAAGAAAAATATGGGCTACTGAGTGGGGAGCCCCTCATTCCATCCCTCCCCCCGGTGGGAGAGGGTAAAAAGCAGCGTTCCAGAAACCCCGGGAAGCCCAGCGCGACCCGGGGTAACCTGACATCATTTGAAGGTGACATCGATTATGAGCGCCGAGGCACACCAGGAGATCCTTCGCACCGAAGGACTTAGTAAATTCTTCCCCGGCGTTAAGGCGCTGGATAACGTCAACTTTAGCCTGCGGCGCGGCGAAATCATGGCCCTGTTGGGCGAAAACGGCGCCGGAAAATCGACGCTGATCAAAGCGCTCACCGGCGTTTACCATGCCGATCGCGGCACTATCTGGCTGGAAGGCCAGGCTATTTCGCCCAAAAATACCGCCCATGCCCAGCAGCTGGGGATCGGCACCGTCTACCAGGAAGTGAACCTGCTGCCCAATATGTCGGTGGCGGATAACCTGTTCATCGGCCGTGAACCGCGGCGGTTTGGTCTGCTGCGACGTAAAGAGATGGAGGCCAGAGCGACGGCGCTGATGGCCTCCTACGGCTTTTCCCTCGACGTGCGCGAGCCGCTGAACCGCTTTTCGGTGGCGATGCAGCAGATCGTCGCTATCTGTCGGGCCATCGACCTGTCGGCCAAGGTGCTGATCCTCGACGAGCCCACCGCCAGCCTCGATACCCAGGAGGTGGAGATGCTGTTCACCCTGATGCGCCAGCTCAGGGATAACGGCGTCAGCCTGATCTTCGTCACCCATTTTCTCGACCAGGTCTATGCGGTCAGCGACCGCATCACCGTGCTGCGTAACGGCACATTTGTGGGCTGCCGTGAGACCCGCGAGCTGCCGCAGATTGAGCTGGTGAAAATGATGCTGGGTCGCGAACTGGACCACAATGCCCTGCAGCGGGCGGGCCGTACCCTGCTGAGCGATAAACCGGTAGCGGCGTTTGAAGGCTACGGTAAAAAAGGAACCATCGCCCCGTTCGACCTGCAGGTCCGCCCGGGCGAAATTGTAGGCCTCGCCGGCCTGCTGGGTTCCGGACGCACGGAAACCGCCGAGGTGATCTTCGGCATTAAAACGGCGGACAGCGGGAAGGCGTGGATCAAAGGCAAACCGCAGACCTTGCGCTCCCCGCATCAGGCGTCCTGCCTCGGGATCGGCTTCTGTCCTGAAGATCGCAAAACCGACGGCATTATCGCCGCCGCTTCGGTGCGGGAAAATATCGTTCTGGCCCTGCAGGCGCAGCGCGGCTGGCTGCGGCCGATCCCCCGGCGTGAACAGAACGAGATCGCCGAGCGCTTTATTCGCCAGCTGGGGATCCGTACCCCGAGCGCCGAGCAGCCGATCGAGTTTCTCTCCGGCGGCAATCAGCAGAAGGTGCTGCTCTCCCGCTGGCTGCTGACCAAACCGCAGTTCCTGATCCTCGATGAGCCGACCCGCGGCATCGACGTCGGCGCCCATGCGGAAATTATTCGCCTGATTGAAACCCTCTGCGCCGATGGCCTGGCGCTGCTGGTTATCTCTTCTGAACTGGAGGAGCTGGTGGGTTACGCCGATCGGGTCATTATCCTGCGCGATCGCCGACAGGTGGCGGAGATCCCGCTCGCCGAGCTCTCTGTTCCAGCGATCATGAACGCTATTGCGGCATAAGGAGTAACCCATGATGCCTCGATCTCTTTCGCAAACCGGCCCGGAGAAGCGACGCTTCACCTGGCCGAAGGGCACCCCGCAGATTATTGCCCTGCTGCTGGTTCTGCTGGTAGACAGCCTGGTGGCGCCCCATTTTTATCAGGTGGTGCTCCAGGATGGCCGCCTGTTTGGCAGCCCGATCGATATTCTCAACCGCGCCGCGCCGGTGGCGCTGCTGGCGATTGGCATGACGCTGGTGATCGCCACCGGCGGCATCGACCTGTCGGTAGGGGCGGTGATGGCGATTGCCGGCGCGACGGCCGCCTCGATGACCGTCGCCGGGCACAGCCTGCCGGTGGTGCTGTTGGCCGCGCTGGCCGCGGGCGCGCTGGCCGGATTGTGGAACGGCATCCTCGTGGCGGTCCTTAAGATCCAGCCCTTTGTGGCGACGCTGATCCTGATGGTGGCCGGGCGCGGAGTGGCGCAGTTGATCACCGCCGGGCAGATCGTCACCTTTGATTCCCCGGCCCTGGCGTGGCTCGGCAGCGGATCGTTTCTGCTGTTTCCGACGCCGGTGATCGTCGCCGCCGCTACGCTGCTGCTGTTCTGGCTGTTTACCCGTAAAACGGCGCTGGGCATGTTTATTGAGGCGGTAGGGATCAACATCCGCGCGGCGAAAAACGCCGGCGTCAATACCCGCATCGTGGTGATGCTGGCCTATGTCCTGAGCGGCGTCTGCGCGGCGATCGCCGGGATCATCGTGGCGGCGGACATCCGCGGCGCGGATGCCAATAACGCCGGGCTATGGCTTGAGCTGGACGCCATTCTGGCGGTGGTCATCGGCGGCGCCTCGCTGATGGGCGGGCGCTTTAACCTGCTGCTCTCGGTGGTGGGGGCGCTGATTATCCAGGGAATGAACACCGGGATTTTGCTCTCCGGCTTCCCGCCGGAGCTCAACCAGGTGGTGAAAGCGGTGGTGGTGCTGTGCGTACTGATTGTCCAGTCGCCGCGCTTTATCGGTTTACTGAAAGGGGTACGCGGCCATGATAAAACGTAATTTACCATTGATGATCACCCTTGCGGTATTTGTGCTGGGCTACCTCTACTGCCTGACCCAGTTCCCCGGTTTTGCCTCAACGCGGGTGATCTGCAATATCCTGACGGATAATGCCTTCCTCGGGATCATCGCCGTGGGCATGACCTTTGTGATCCTCTCCGGCGGGATCGATCTGTCGGTGGGGTCGGTGATCGCCTTTACCGGCGTCTTCCTCGCCAAAGCAATTGGCTTTTGGGGAATCTCGCCGCTGGTGGCCTTTCCGCTGGTGCTGGTGATGGGCTGCGCCTTCGGCGCGTTTATGGGGCTGCTGATTGACGCCCTGAAGATCCCGGCCTTTATCATCACCCTCGCCGGCATGTTCTTCCTGCGCGGCGTGAGCTATCTGGTGTCAGAGGAGTCGATTCCGATTAACCACCCAGTGTACGACACCCTGTCCGGGCTGGCATGGACCATTCCCGGCGGCGGTCGTCTCAGCGCCATGGGACTGCTGATGCTGCTGGTGGTGGTGGCCGGTATTTTTGTCGCCCATCGCACCCGCTTTGGCAACCAGGTGTATGCCATCGGCGGCAACGCCACGTCGGCGAATCTGATGGGGATTTCGACTCGCAGCGCCACGATCCGTATCTATATGCTCTCCACCGGACTGGCGACGCTGGCCGGGATCGTCTTTTCCATTTATACCCAGGCGGGCTATGCGCTGGCGGGCGTCGGCGTCGAGCTGGATGCGATTGCCTCGGTGGTGATCGGCGGTACGCTGCTCAGCGGTGGCGTCGGTACCGTGCTGGGAACGCTGTTCGGGGTGGCGATCCAGGGGCTGATTCAGACCTACATCAACTTCGACGGCACCCTCAGCTCATGGTGGACGAAAATCGCCATCGGCATTTTGCTGTTTATCTTTATCGCGCTGCAGCGTGGGCTGACCGTGCTGTGGGAAAATCGGCAGAATGCGGCGGTGACGCGGGTGAGCGGGGCGGGGAGTCGCTAAGAAATGCTCCTCCCGCAGGCGCGGGAGGAGCGGGCAGGGCGCTTAGGCGTCCGGGAACGCTTTAATAAAGTTCTCGACGTCTTCTACCATGTGGTTGTTGCCGACGAAGAAGGAGCGACGCTGATGCAGGCTTTCCGGGATAATATCCAGAATACGCTCTTTACCGTCGCTGGCTTTACCGCCCGCCTGTTCGGCGAGGAAGGCCATCGGGTTGCATTCATACAGCAGGCGCAGCTTGCCTTCCGGGTGGCTGGCGGTGCTCGGATAGAGATAGATGCCGCCTTTCAGCAGGTTGCGGTGGAAGTCCGCCACCAGCGAGCCGATATAGCGTGAGGTATAAGGACGCTGAGTCGCTTTGTCCTCTTCCTGACAGTACTTAATGTACTTCTTCACGCCCTGCGGGAATTTGATGTAGTTGCCTTCGTTGATGGAGTAGGTATTGCCCTTCTCCGGGAAGCGCATGCGCTCCTGGCATAGACAGAAGACGCCAAGGGACGGGTCGTAGGTGAAGGCGTGAACGCCGCAGCCGGTGGTATACACCAGCATCGTCGACGATCCGTAGACCACATAGCCCGCGGCCACCTGCTTGTTGCCCGGCTGCAGGAAGTCTTCTTCTGTCACCGGCGTGCCGACAGGCGTCACGCGGCGGTAGATAGAGAAGATCGTACCGACAGAGACGTTAACGTCGATGTTAGAGGAGCCATCCAGAGGGTCCATCAGCACCACGTATTTGGCGTGTTCACACCCTTCGAAGACGACAATCTCATCTTCTTCTTCAGAGGCGATCCCGGCAACAATATCGCGTGCTCGCAGTGCGGCTTTTAATTTTTCATTAGCGAACAGATCGAGTTTTTGCTGAACCTCGCCCTGAACGTTTTCAGCACCGCTGGCACCCAGGATATCGACCAGACCGGCCTTGTTGATATCGCGGTGGATGATCTTGGCGCCCAACTTTATTGCTGACAACAAAGCAGTCAGCTCACCGGTGGCGTGGGAGAACTCGTGCTGCTTTTCAACAATAAACTCACCTAACGTTTTCATAACTCGTTCCCTGCATTTTTATGTTGAGTAAAACGAACGCAACAATCTTAACAAAGAATCAAAAAAGTGCGCACAGGTGAATCGCGCCAGCAAAATACAGATTCGCCTGAAATGCATTTCGCCAGGGCCCGGGATATGGGTAAAATGTGCCCCGGATAAGAAAAGGAAATGACGAATGCGCATTCATATTTTAGGAATCTGTGGCACGTTTATGGGGGGGCTGGCCATGCTGGCGCGCTCCCTCGGTCATGAGGTAACGGGGTCGGATGCTAACGTCTATCCGCCGATGAGCACCCTGCTGGAAAACCAGGGGATTGATTTAATTCAGGGCTATGACCCCAGCCAGCTGGAGCCCCGGCCGGACCTGGTGATCATCGGTAACGCCATGACTCGCGGCAACCCGTGCGTTGAAGCGGTGCTGGAAAATAATATTCCCTATATGTCCGGCCCGCAGTGGCTGCACGACTTCGTGCTGCGCGATCGCTGGGTGCTGGCCGTCGCCGGGACCCACGGCAAAACCACCACTGCCGGCATGGCGACCTGGATCCTTGAAGCCTGCGGCTATAAACCGGGGTTCGTGATTGGCGGCGTTCCGGGCAATTTCGACGTCTCCGCGCGCCTGGGCGACAGCCCGTTCTTCGTCATTGAAGCCGACGAATATGACTGCGCCTTCTTCGACAAGCGCTCCAAGTTTGTTCACTACTGCCCGCGGACGCTGATCCTCAACAACCTTGAGTTCGACCACGCGGACATCTTTGATGACCTGAAGGCGATTCAGAAACAATTCCACCATCTGGTGCGCATCGTGCCGGGCAAAGGCAAAATTATCCTGCCGGAGAACGACATCAACCTGAAGCAGGTGATGGCGATGGGCTGCTGGAGCGAGCAGGAGCTGGTGGGCGAGCAGGGCCACTGGCAGGCGAAAAAACTGAACGCCGACGCTTCGCAGTGGGAAGTCTTACTCGACGGCGAAAAGGTCGGCGAAGTGAAGTGGGCGCTGGTCGGCGAGCATAATATGCATAACGGCCTGATGGCGATTGCCGCGGCGCGTCACGTCGGCGTGCTGCCGGCGGATGCCGCGAACGCGCTGGGCAGCTTTATCAACGCCCGCCGTCGCCTGGAGCTGCGCGGCGAAGCCAACGGCGTCACCGTGTATGATGATTTCGCCCATCATCCAACGGCAATCCTCGCCACGCTGCAGGCGCTGCGCGGTAAAGTAGGCGGTACCGCGCGCATTCTCGCCGTGCTGGAGCCGCGCTCTAACACCATGAAAATGGGCGTCTGCAAGGACGATCTGGCGCCGTCTCTCGGCCGCGCCGATGAAGTGTTCCTCCTGCAGCCGCAGCATATTCCGTGGCAGGTGGCGGAAGTGGCGGAAGCCTGCGTCCAGCCGGCCCACTGGAGCGCCGACGTCGATACCCTGGCGGAGATGGTGGTCAAAACCGCCCACCCGGGCGACCATATCCTGGTGATGAGCAACGGCGGCTTCGGCGGCATTCATCAGAAGCTGCTGGATAAGCTGGCGCAAAAAGCGGCCGCGGCTGAATAAGCGCGTACGCCTCCGGTCACTGCCCTCCGCGTGAGGGCAGTTTTGTTTTAGCTACCAGGAATTGTGTGATGCTGACCTGCGAAAGCGTACGTTCTACCGACTCGCCCCATTTCGCCATGCTGGACGCGCTTTACGCGCGCGCCTTTCCGTGGCACGAGCAGCGCGAAAGCGAGGCCAAACGTCAGGCGCTGAGCCACCCGCGCTACGCGCTGGAAGCATGGTTCGATGAAGGCGTCTTTGTCGGCCTCAGCGGCTGCTGGCAGTTTGCCGGCTACGGTTATATCGAACATCTGGCGATCGACGACACGCTGCGCTCCCGCGGCTATGGTAAACAGCTGCTGGCGCAGATCCTGACGCGCGCCCCGCTGACCATTCTGGAAATCGATCCGCTAACCACGGCCATCGCCCATAAACGGCTGCGCTTTTATCAGTCGATGGGGTTCCATGCTAATCCCTGGGCGCATCGTCATCCGACCTATCATCAGGGCATTGCGGATCATGAGCTGCTGGTGCTCAGCTATCCACAGCCGATCGGTGAGCGGCAGTATCAGCAGTTTGCCCGGGATCTCGGGCACGAGGTGATGGGGCGGGAGTAGCCCGGCTCGGCGTACCGCTCCGGGCATTCGACTGGCGGCGCTGTTACTCTTTGGCGATCGGCGTCTCGTTCTCCGCGACTTTGTTATCGCCCTGAATCTTAGCGATTTTCTGCTCAACGGCGGCTACCTGGGCGCTGTCGTGCAGCAGGGTGTAGGTTAGATCAAACTGCGCGCTGGCGCCCGGCTGCAGCTGCTTCACGCGTTTTTGTTCGCGTTCAATGGTCACCGGATAGGCGTAGCTGGTCCCCGGCTCGATACCGGTGACATAGCCCTGCTTGACGGTATCGGTGTTTTTCCACAGCGTCAGGACCGGCAGCTGACGGGTATCAAACTGAATAGAGGCCCCTTTATCGCCCGCTTTGTTGACCACCGCGGCCAGGGTCTGGTGATTTTCATCGGCCAGCGGCTGAATATTAAATACCATCTCGTCAAAATCTTTGGTCGGTCCCTGATAGGTCTGCCAGGTTTTTAACCCGCTCTTCGCGTAATCATTGAACGGGCTGATGCTGGACATCGGGGCGAGGAAGCGCGCGCCTTCTTCGAGGATCGGGGTGCCGAAGTTGCTGTGGTAGATGATCTGATAATCATGCGGATAGTCGGCATGGTTGGTTAAGACGTCATGTAAGCTGAAGCTGTTGCTACCCGGCACGTAGCGCAGTTCGGTCAGGGTCTGCAGATCGGCTTTTTTAAAGGTGCTTTCTTTCACCAGCCCGCGGATGCGGATTTCATACGGCGCGCTGTCGGCCACCTCCACCTCCACCAGAGAGGCCGGCGTGTTGCCCGCCTTGCCGTGTAGGGTATAAATTTGCCCGTCCGCGGTCACCGGATGGCCGGTCCATTCATAGCCGCAGCGGACCATCATCTCGTTGAATCCTTCCAGCCAGCCGAGGCCATTGCGGCTTTCCAGGTTGATAAACGCCGGGTTGACGACCTCTTTAACCGGCGAATCCCAGCCCATCCGGCTGCCGAAACCCTCAATACGCAGCAAGTTCATGCCGCGTGTCGGGCTCAGGGTGATGGTCAGGCCGTCTTTACTATGAATGGTGAGGATTTTGCTGCCTTCCTGCTTACCGCCGTGCAGGACTTTCTGCTCAATGCTGAACGCATGATCTTTCACCTTCAGCTGATCGCTGTTGATCTGCCAGTTTCCTTTATCCATCCCCTCTTCAGCGTTCGTCAGCACCCATGTTTTTGCCGCGGCCGAGCCGGAAACCAGCAGGGCGAACGTCGTCAGAACCAATGTCTTTTTCATTTTTATTCCCTTTTTGCTGAATCGATTGTGTCATTGACGTGTGAAATCTACCGGCATGGGGGTGATTAAAATGTGAAGCGCCTCACCTGGTGAGAAAGTGGCCGTTTTTATGATGTTAAATGAGATGAAAGTCGTATTATTTTGCTAAGTAATACGTATTTATTACCAGGATATGTGATCAATATTGTTTTCAGCTTTAACGATTCAGCTTGATAAGTCAGGCTATAAACAAACGCATCGTCGTGTGGATGAGGGGACTCAGGTGATGCGACGGGAATCCCCCTGCTGGCGCAAGCCTTAGAGCTGGGGTGAAGGTAGGCCGGATAAGGCGTTAGCCGTCATCCGGCACAACGACGGGAACGGAGTCCGGTACAGCTTGCCCGGCGGCGCTGCGCTTGCGCGGGCCTACGGTGTTGAGTAACCGTTTGATATAGGGAACCGTAGCCCGGATAAGGCGCAGCGCGCCGCCATCCGGGAGACTATTGCGGGCAAAAACAGCGGGACTTAGCCTTCGTTTTCCGCCAGTTCACGCAGATACTGGAAGATCAGGCGCGCCGATTTCGGCGGCTTGTTGCCTTCTTTCTCTTTCTTCGCATTGCGGATCAGCGAACGCAGCTGCTGACGGTCAGCATCTGGCCACAGGTTCAGCACTTCAGCGACGGCGTCATCCCCGTCGTCAATCAGTCGATCGCGGATCTGCTCCAGCTTGTGGAACAGCGCAACCTGCTGGTTGTGACGGTTTTTCAGCTTGTCCAGCGCCTGACGAATCGGATCGACATCGCGGTTGCGCAGCATCTTGCCGATAAGCTGCAGCTGGCGGCGGCGACCCTCTTTTTTGATTCGCTGGGCGAGTTCGATGGCGTCGCGCAGGTCGGTATCCAGCGGAATTTTATCCAGCGCGTTTTTCCCCAGGTCAACGAGTTCCGCGCCAAGACGCTTCAGTTCTTCCGCGTCGCGCTTAATTTCACTCTTACTGACCCAGATGATTTCATCATCTTCATCTTCAACGTCATCACCGGGCACGTCGTCGAGCCAGTCTTCGGGCTGCTTTGTCATCTCAGGCTCCTTAAAAAAAGAGGCTAATGTTACCAGTTAAGGCGCGCACTGAAAAACGGTTCTCTGTTAGACTTCAGTTAACTCCTTCTTACATTATGGCATTAGCAATGAAAGTCATCTCTCAAGTTGCACAGCAGCGTAAGACGCTGGAAGAAGCCGTTACCACGGCACTGGAACTGGCGGCAGGTAAATCTGATGGTGCGGAAGTTTCCGTCAGCAAAACCACGGGCATCGGCGTCAGCACCCGCTATGGCGAAGTGGAGAATGTAGAATTCAACAGCGATGGGGCATTAGGCATCACGGTTTACCATCAGAACCGCAAGGGCAGCGCCTCCTCCACCGATCTTAGCCCGGACGCCATCGCCCGCACCGTGCAGGCGGCGCTGGATATCGCCCGCTATACCTCCCCGGACCCGTTTGCCGGCGTAGCCGATAAAGATCTGCTGGCCTTTGACGCCCCGGATCTGGACCTGTTCCACCCGGCGGAGGTCTCCCCGGACGACGCTATCGAACTGGCCGCCCGCGCGGAGCAAGCGGCCCTGAAGGCCGATAAACGCATCACCAACACCGAAGGCGGCAGCTTTAACAGCCACTACGGCATTAAAGTGTTCGGCAACAGCCATGGCATGCTGCAAAGTTACTGCTCGACTCGCCACTCCCTCTCCAGCTGCGTCATTGCGGAAGATGACGGCGATATGGAGCGCGACTACGCCTACACCATTGGCCGGGCGATCGAGGATCTGCAGTCCCCGGAATGGGTCGGGGAAGAGTGCGCCCGCCGCACCCTGTCGCGCCTGGCGCCGCGTAAGCTGTCGACCATGAAGGCGCCGGTCATTTTCGCCAACGAAGTGGCGACCGGGTTGTTTGGCCACCTGGTCGGAGCGATTGCCGGCGGCGCGGTCTACCGTAAATCGACCTTCCTGCTCGATTCGCTGGGCAAACAAATTTTGCCGGAGTGGCTGACCATTGAAGAGCATCCGCACCTGCTGAAAGGGCTGGCCTCCACGCCGTTCGACAGCGAAGGCGTGCGCACCGAACGTCGCGATATCGTCAAAGACGGCGTGCTGACCCAGTGGCTGCTGACCAATTACTCAGCGCGCAAGCTGGGGATGAAAAGCACCGGCCACGCCGGGGGCATCCACAACTGGCGCATTAACGGCCGCGGCCTGAGTTTTGCAAAGATGCTTAAAGAGATGGGCACCGGTCTTGTGGTTACCGAACTGATGGGGCAGGGTGTCAGTGGCGTCACCGGCGACTACTCACGCGGCGCATCCGGCTTCTGGGTAGAAAACGGCGAAATTCAATATCCTGTCAGTGAGATCACCATTGCAGGAAATCTGAAAGAAATGTGGCGTAATATCGTGACCATTGGCGATGATATTGAAACGCGCAGCAACATTCAGTGCGGTTCTGTGCTGCTGCCGGAGATGAAAATCGCCGGGCAATAACACCTGTTTGCTTAAATAATAAAAAGGAAGTGAGCAATGCGTAAAAAACTGTTAGCGATGCTGGCTGTCTCTGCTTTTGCGCTCGGTTCAGCGTCGGCCTTCGCCGACCTGGGCGAAGACATGGACACTCTGGCAGAAAACCTGCAAGTGGTACAGAAGACCTCCGACGCCGGCGAGCTGAAAGCGGCGCTGAATAAGATGCGTACCGCCGCGGTCGATGCTCAGAAAGAGACCCCGCCGAAGCTGGAAGGCAAAGCGGCCGACAGCGCTGAGATGAAAGATTACCGTCACGGTCTGGATATTCTGATCGGCCAGATCGACGGTGCGCTGAAGCTGGCGAACGAAGGCAAGGTGAAAGAGGCGCAGGCCGCCGCGGAGGAGTTTAAAACCACCCGCAACACCTATCATAAGAAGTACCGCTAACCGTTCTTTTCGGGAGGCATCAGCCGATGCCTCCCACCTGAAAGCCTACCGATATCACATTTTTCCACTCTCTTTTTCCGGCCTTTCCGCTGCCGCGGGCGCCTTGTCCATGCTCATTGTTGTGATACATCTCACGCCATAGCCGTCGTTTTTACCTTTTCCCTGTGAATATGTGGGGTCGATCACCCCTGCCGCCTCCCTTTCCACTTCGAAGTGGAAAACAACTCGCTACAAACTCCTAACCCCCGGCGCTACCTTGATTTCCAGAGACATCAGCGGGGTAACACAAGTGAATAACGGAGCGGTAATAAACGACGTAGGGGAGCAGGCGGCGCAGACCGAACGCCTGGCTGACAAGATGTTACAGCAGGTATTCGCCCTGTTAAGCCGTCACGACATCGTCCCTAACGACGTTCAGGAGCAAATGCTGACTTCCCACGTGCGGGCCATGGCCCACCGGTCAATCAGCGGCGAACCGCTACCGGAAGTGGATGCCAGTCTGTTCGAAGAAATTTCTGAAGATTCAATGATGCTGGCCCGCGAAGTGGTCGCACAGTTCGGCAACCTGCCTGATGAAGAGGCCTGGCTGCTCTCCGTCCACTTCGAAGTCGCGAAAGATAACCTGTAAGGAGCAAAACATGGAACAAATCACCGTAGTCATTGGCGACCGTCTGGGTAAAGGCCAAAAAGTCGCCGCAGGCGCTGAAAAAGCGGGCGCACGTGCTGTGGTCGTCCCTGGCGTTGCGGCCGACATGAAGCTTGGCGACATAATGAAAGCGGAAAACGCCACCTTCGGCATCTCCTTCTGCGGCAGCGGCGGCGCCGGCGCCATCACCGCCCAGACCAAATACGGCTACAAAGCAAAATACGGTATGCGCTCTATTGATGAGGGCGTCACCGCTATCAACGAAGGCTGCAACGTGCTGGGCTTCGGCTTTATGGATAAAGAAGAGCTGGGCGAGCGGCTGGTAGAAGCCTGGAAAAAGAAATACGGCGCATAAGTATGAAAGAGCAATTCACCACCACGGTGAGGGTTGCCGGCAAAGGCGAAAGCAAATCACGGGCCTTCGCCGATGCCCTGAACCATGTGCAGGCTGCGGTGATGAAATCATCCTCGCGCATCCTACTGCGTATTGAGCCACAGGACGTGACGGTTGTTCATGCGCGCGAAGCGGTACGAAAAGAGGCGTTTCTGTTCTTCTTTTTGCGCCGTGAACGACGGACCTACAGCGTGGAGCTGGACGTCACCGTCAACGTGACCGCCATCGATCTCGATAAAGTGGATTTCGTCACGCAAACCTGATTGTTAGCAAAAGGTCTGACTATGTTCCTGATAATTTTAATAAAATCGCTTATCATCGGCGGCCTGGTCGGCGTCGGCGTGGGCGCCGGAGCGGCACGCATGTTTCATGCCCCCACCACGCAGGGGATGGGGGCGTTTCGAACCCTGGGCGAGCTGAATTCCTGTGAGGGCGATCCGGCCTCCCACTTCTCCTTTGGCCTTGGCTTCTTCTTTAACGCCTGGGCCTCTTCCGTTGCAGCAGGCTCCTTCACCCAGGATGTTGACCACCGCATTATACCCAACTGGGGCGCGGCGGCGCTGATGCTGAAAAATCGTAACGTCGGCGAAACGCTGCACGATCCGAAAAAAATGGCCATCTCCTGCGGCATCATCGGCATGATTGTCGTCGCCTTCCTCAACCTGACCGCCTCGTCCGTACCGGAAGCGCTGCAGGTGACCGCCGTTAAGGTACTGGTGCCGGCGGCAAACCTGCTGGTAAACACCGTGATGCCGGTGATCTTCTGGCTGGCGGCGATCGATGCCGGTAAAAAATCAGGCTTCTGGGCGACGATTTTCGGCGGCGCCGCGCAGCTGATTATGGGTAACGCCGTACCGGGTCTGGTGCTGGGGATCCTGATCGGTAAAGGCGTCGAAGAGAGCGGCTGGAACCGGGTGACTAAAGTGATGATGGTGGCCATCGTCGCGCTATTTGTCCTCAGCGGCTTCTTCCGTGGCTTCGACATGAAGATGATCGAATCCTTCCATCTGACCGTGCCGAACTGGCTGGACATGATCCACAACTCACTCAGCGGCAAGTAACGGGAGCCGGATAATGGAACAGAATAAAGGTTTTTGGTATGCCGACTGGTCGTTCCCGATCTTTGTTGGCCTGCTCTCCTCCGGCGTCTTCGCCGGGACCCACATGTACTACCTGTACGGCATCGGCGCCTTTAACGAAGTGGCCTTCGTGGCGATGCTGAAGTCGGGGATTGATACCGGCGTTTACGGCGCGGTGGCGGCGTTTGGCGCCAGCTTCCTGTTCGCCCGCATCATCGAAGGGTCGCTGGTAGGGATCCTCGATATCGGCGGCGCGATACAGACCGGTATCGGTCTTGGCGTGCCGGCGCTGCTGCTCGGCGCGGGCTTTGTCTTCCCGGTGGCGAACTTCGCCGCGTCGCTGGTCACCGGCCTGGTCCTCGGCCTGGCGGTGGGCTACATCATCATTCTGGCGCGTAAGTTCACCATCAACCAGAGCGATTCCACCTACGGCGCCGACGTGATGATGGGGGCCGGTAACGCCTCCGGCCGCTTCCTCGGTCCCTTGATCATCCTCAGCGCAATGACCGCCTCGATTCCTATCGGGATTGGCTCGCTGGTTGGCGCACTGCTGTTCTACATCTGGCAGAAACCGATCACCGGCGGCGCCATCCTCGGGGCGATGATCCTCGGTTCCATCTTCCCGGTGGCGATTAGCTAAGCGCCCGATGGCGCTGCGCTTATCGGGCCTACAAGCCAGCGCGGTTTGTAGGCCGGATAAGGCGGTACGCCGCCATCCGTACACTCTTTTCATCAGGAGATAGCTATGTTTGATTTACTCCTGCGCCGCGCGCGCCTCGTCGACGATACCCTGACTGATATCGCCATTCAGGACGGGAAAATCGCGGCGCTGGGCGAGATTAGCGCGCCCTCCCGTAAAACCATTGAGCTGAACGGCAAGGTTTACGTCAGCGCTGGCTGGATTGACTCTCACGTTCACTGCTACCCGAATTCACCGATTTATCACGATGAGCCGGATAGCGTCGGCATCGCCACCGGCGTCACCACCGTGATCGATGCCGGCAGCACCGGCGCCGACGACGTCGATGACTTCTATCAACTGACCCGTAAAGCGGCGACGGAAGTTTATGCGCTGCTCAACATCTCCCGCGTCGGGCTGATTGCGCAGAATGAGCTGGCCAATATGGCCAATATCGACGCCGCCGCGGTGAAGCAGGCGGTGCAGCGTCATCCCGACTTTATCGTCGGCCTGAAGGCGCGGATGAGCAGCAGCGTGGTGGGCGAAAACGGCATTACGCCGCTGGCGCGCGCCAAGGCCATTCAGCAGGAAAACGACGATCTGCCGCTGATGGTGCACATCGGCAATAACCCGCCGAACCTCGATGAAATCGCCGATCTGCTGAGCAGCGGCGACATCATTACCCACTGCTATAACGGCAAGCCGAACCGCATTCTGAATCCTGCCGGCGAGCTGCGCAGCTCTATTACTCGCGCTCTGCAGCGCGGCGTGCGTCTCGATGTCGGCCATGGCACCGCCAGCTTCAGCTTTGAGGTGGCGCGGCGGGCGATTGCGCTGGGCATTCTGCCGCACACCATTAGCTCCGATATTTACTGCCGCAACCGGATCGACGGCCCGGTGCGCTCGCTGGCGCTGGTGATGTCGAAATTCCTCGCCATCGGCATGACGCTGCCGCAGGTGATTGACTGCGTGACCGTCAGCGCCGCAGAAGGGCTGCGCCTGTCGCGTAAAGGGCGGCTGGAAGTGGGCTTCGACGCCGATTTAACGCTATTTCGCCTGGAGCACCGGCCCACGCTGCTGGTGGATGCTGAAAAAGAGAGCCTGCAGGCTGACAACATTCTGGTGCCGCTGGCCGCGATCCGCGCGGGCAAAGGCTATCTGACCGAACAAGGGAGCGCGGAACATGCCTTCGATTTTTGAGAAATACCATTTAAAACAGGTGATTAATACTTCTGGCCGCATGACGGCGCTGGGCGTTTCCACGCCGCGCCCGGAAGTGGTGGAAGCCGCGATGGCCGGTATGAACCAGTACTTTGAAATGAAAGACCTGGTGAATAAAACCGGCGAGTACATCGCCAAACTGTTGGATGTGGAAGGGGCGACCGTGGTCTCCTGCGCGTCGGCGGGGATTGCCCAGTCGGTAGCGGCGGTGCTGGTGAAAGACAGCGACTGGCTGCTGGAGAACCTGCACGTTACGCCGATTGAAAATAACGAAATCGTGTTGCCGAAGGGCCACAACGTCAACTTCGGCGCGCCGGTTGGCACCATGGTGGCGTTGGGCGGCGGTAAGCTGGTGGAAGCGGGCTACGCCAACGAATGTTCTGCCCAACAGCTGGCGGCGGCGATCACTCCGCGCACCGCGGCGATTCTGTATATCAAATCCCACCACTGCGTGCAGAAAAGCATGCTCAACGTGGCGCAGGCCGCGGAAGTGGCGCGCCAGCATAACTTGCCGCTGATCGTCGATGCGGCGGCGGAAGAAGATCTGCAGTGCTACTACCGCATGGGCGCCGACCTGGTTATCTACAGCGGCGCGAAAGCGATTGAAGGGCCGACAAGCGGGCTGGTGATCGGCAAAACGCAGTACGTCGAGTGGGTTAAGCGCCAGTCGATGGGGATTGGCCGGGCGATGAAAGTGGGTAAAGAGGGCATTCTCGGCCTGACCTGCGCCATTGAACACTACCTGACGGCGAGCAAAGAGAGCGGTCAGCAGATGGTGGACAAGATGACGCCGTTTATCGAACAGCTCAATACTCTCAACGGCGTGACCGCGCGGGTGGTGTGGGACAGCGCGGGCCGCGATATCGCCCGCGCCGAAATTAAATTTGATGAAGTCACGACCGGCGTGAAGACCGGCGATCTGGTTAACGCGCTGAAGCAGGGTGAATACGCCATCTACTTCCGCGGCTATAAAGCGAATGAAGGCATTATCGAAGCCGATGTCCGCAGCGTAAACGCCCAGCAGCTGGAGGTGGTCGCTCGCCGCATCGCAGAAGTTCTGAATAAGGAGAAACAAGCATGAAACTGACCCCAAACTTTTACCGTGACCGCGTGTGCCTGAACGTCCTGGCGGGCAGCAAAGACAACGCCCGTGAAATTTACGACGCGGCGGAAGGTCACGTCCTGGTCGGCGTGCTCTCCAAAAACTATCCGGACGTCGCCAGCGCGGTGGCCGATATGCGCGACTACGCGAAGCTTATTGATAACGCGCTCTCCGTCGGGCTGGGGGCAGGCGATCCAAACCAGTCGGCGATGGTGAGCGAGATTTCTCGCCAGGTGCAGCCGCAGCACGTCAACCAGGTCTTCACCGGCGTGGCTACCAGCCGCGCGCTGCTCGGGCAGAACGAGACGGTGGTCAACGGCCTGGTCTCTCCCACCGGTACGCCGGGAATGGTGAAGATCTCCACCGGCCCGCTGAGCAGCGGCGCGGCGGATGGCATTGTGCCGCTGGAAACCGCCATCGCGCTGCTGAAAGACATGGGCGGCAGCTCCATCAAATACTTCCCGATGGGCGGCCTGAAGCACCGCGCCGAGTTTGAAGCCGTCGCCAAAGCCTGCGCCGCGCACGATTTCTGGCTCGAGCCGACCGGCGGTATCGATCTGGAAAACTACAGCGAGATCCTGAAAATCGCCCTCGATGCCGGGGTGAGCAAAATCATCCCGCATATTTACAGCTCGATTATCGATAAAGCCAGCGGTAACACCCGCCCGGCCGATGTTCGCCAGCTGCTGGAGATGACCAAACAGTTAGTGAAGTAGTGCCCTTGCCCCTCACCCTCAAAGGGTGAGGGGCAGCTTATCCCACTGAACCATCAAGGAGTTGCTATGCCTGTCGCTCGTCATCTGCTTGTCGCTTCACTGTCCCTGTTTGCCGCCGCCGCGGGCGCCGCGCAAACCCACTATGCCTGGGTAGGCACCTATAACCCCAATGGCGAAGGTCTGTATCGCTTTACCGTCGATGCCAAAACTGGCGCCCTGCGCGATAAGACGCTGGTGAGCTCGTTGCCGAACGTCGCGCAGTTAACCGTGTCGCGCGATGGCAAAACGCTTTATGCCGCCAGTGAGGTCGAAAAAGGCGTGGTGCAGGCGTGGCGCATTGAAAAGAACGGCGAGCTGACCGCGCTCAGCCAGGTCGCCTCCGGCGGCGCCGGGCCGGTGTATCTCTCCCTGACGCCGGACGGTAAGCATCTGCTGGTGGCTAACTATGTCAGCGGCAGTATCGCCGTGCTACCGGTGCAAGAAGATGGTAGCCTGGCTGAGGCGGTGGACAGGCATCAGGATGAAGGCCCGGCAGGCGCCGAACGCCCGGCGGCGGCCGTCGAGGGCAGCTTCGCCATCAGCGATCACAATGGCCCTCACGCCCATATGATCGCCGCGGATCCCAGTGGGAAGTTTGTTTACTCCACCGATCTCGGGCTGGATCGGATCTATCAGTATCGGCTGGATAGCGCCAGCGGCAAGCTAACGCCGAACGATCCGCCGTTTATCGCCGCCTCGTCGCCGGGAGCCGGCCCGCGCCACTTCGTCTTTACGCCACAGGGCGACGGCCTGTGGCTGATTAATGAGGAAGCGTCGACGCTGACCTTCTATCATCTGGATAAGCAAAGCGGCCTGCTGCGTGAAGGCAAAACTGTCTCCGCGCTGCCGGAAGGGTATAAAGGCACCAGCTTTGCCGCCGGACTTGTGTTGAGCAACGATGGCAAACAGCTATATGTCGCCAACCGCCTGCATAACAGCATTGCCCACTTCACGGTGCTGGCCGACGGCAGCCTGAGTCACCAGGAAGATATCTGGACGCGTGGCGATTATCCCCGCACCCTGACGCTGGATAATCAGGGGCAGTGGCTGTACGTCATGAACCAGCGTAGCGATAATATTACCCGCTTCAGCGTGGCGCCGAAGGATGGCAAATTAACCTTTGCCTCCGACTATACGCCGGTCGGTAGCCCATCGCAGATGGTGATATCCGCCCAACCCTGAGCCGTAACAACAAGGAACTGACATGCGATTTCCCAACCAACGCTTAGCGCAACTCTTCACCCTGCTGCGAAATGAAACGCTGCCGCAGGATGAGCTGGCGCAACGCCTGTCGGTTTCCACCCGTACCGTGCGCGCCGATATTACCGCCCTGAATACGCTGCTGGCGCAATACGGCGCGCAGTTTATCCTTAACCGCGGCAGCGGTTATCAGCTGAAGATAGATAATCCGACGAGTTTCCAGGCGCTGGAGGAGACCGCGCCGAAGGCGCAGCACGTGCCGCGTACCGCCCAGGATCGCATCACGTTTCTGCTGGTGCGTTTCCTGACCTCGGCGTTCTCCATCAAGCTGGAAGACCTGGCGGATGAGTGGTTCGTCAGCCGCGCCACGTTGCAAAATGACATGGTTGAGGTGCGCGAGCGCTTCCAGCGCTATCAGCTGACTCTTGAAACCCGCCCGCGCCACGGCATGAAGCTGTTCGGCAGCGAGGTGTCAATTCGCGCCTGCCTGACCGACCTGCTGTGGGAGCTGACCCAGCAAGGCGATATCGCGCCGCCGATCGGCGCCGAGGCCTTTGCGGCGGAGGTGCCAGCGCTGCTGGAGCCGGTGCTGCAGGAGACGCTCACGCGGCATCATATTCGCCTCACCGACGCCGGCGAGCGCTTTGTCTGCCTGTATGGCGCGGTGGTGGTGCGCCGCGTCAGCGAAGGCTACCCGCTGGCCGAATTCAGCGCTGAAGATGTGGCGCAGAACGTCCGCGACGCCGCGCGCGAGCTGACGGGCGAGCTGCAGCGGTTGGCCGGGAAACCTTTATCGCCCGCCGAAGAAGAGTGGCTATGCGTGCATATCGCGGCCCGTCAGGTGCAGGATGTCGATCCGGAAACTATCAGCGCCGACGATGATGAAGCGCTGGTCAATTACATCCTGCGCTACATCAACAGCCAGTATAACTACAACCTGCTGGACGACGCCCAGCTGCATGCCGATCTGCTGACCCACATTAAAACCATGATTACCCGGGTGCGCTACCAGATCATGATCCCCAATCCGCTGCTGGATAACATCAAACAGCACTACCCGATGGCCTGGGATATGACCCTGGCTGCGGTCTCCAGTTGGGGGAAATATACTCCGTACACCATCAGCGAAAACGAAATCGGCTTTCTGGTGCTGCATATCGGCGTCGGGCTGGAGCGCCACTACAACATCGGCTACCAGCGTCAGCCGCAGGTGCTGCTGGTGTGCGATACCAGCAATGCGATGGTACGGATGATCGAGGCGATCCTGCAGCGTAAATATCCGCAGCTGGAGATCGCCGCTACCATCTCCCAGCGCGAGTACGAACAGCGGGACGCGATCGAGGCGGATTTCGTTATCTCAACGGTGCGGATCGGCGAAAAAGACAAGCCGGTGGTGACCATCGCGCCGTTCCCCACCGACTATCAGCTGGATCAAATCGGCAAGCTGGTGCTGGTGGACCGTACCCGTCCGTGGATGCTGAATAAGTACTTCGATGCCGCCCACTTCAGGGTGGTCGATAAACCGATGGATCAGCAAACGCTGTTCGCCGAGCTGTGCCAGCAGCTGCTGGAGGAAGGCTTTGTCGATGCGGAGTTTCATGCTTCGGTGGTGGAACGTGAAGCGATCGTCAGCACCATGTTGGGGGATGGCATTGCGCTGCCGCACTCCCTGGGGCTGCTGGCGAAAAAGACGGTGGTTTATACCGTTATCGCCCCGCAGGGCATCGCCTGGGGCGACGAAACCGCCCATCTCATCTTCCTGCTCGCTATCAGCAAGCGCGAGTATGAAGAGGCGATGGCGATCTACGATATTTTCGTGACTTTCCTGCGCGAGCGCGCCATGAGTCGCCTCGCCGCGACCCGCAGCTTCGATGAGTTTAAAACGGTGGCGATGGAGTGCGTCAGCCGGTTTTGAGAGGCGTTTTCCAGATTCGAGTGTAATTCAAATGTAATGCTATACTGCATTACAAAATTCCCCTTTCCGGAGGCATAATGGCCACGCTCAATGTTCGACTGGACGATAAACTCAAAAAAGAGGCTTATGCCGTGCTGGAGAAACTCGATATGACACCAACGGAGGCGGTACGCCTGCTGTTTCAATACATTGCGGAAAATGGCCGCATGCCGGTGAAAAGTATGACCATCAGTGATGGCGAAGCGGCGTTATTACGCACCGTTCGCGAACGGCTGGAAAACCCACGGCCGGGGGTTAAGGTGAGTCTGGATGACCTATGAACTGGAGTTTGATCCACGAGCCTGGCGCGAATGGCAGAAGCCTGGCGAGACGGTCAAAAAACAGTTCAAAAATAAGCTCCAGCAGATTGTGCAGAATCCGCGAATTGAGTCGACCAGGCTGAGCGATTTACCGGATTGCTACAAAATCAAGCTTAAGGCGTCAGGTTATCGGTTGGTGTATCAAGTACGAGATAGTGTGGTGGTGGTTTACGTTATTGCCATTGGCAAAAGAGAGAAAGCGGCCGTTTATCATCAGGCGAATAAACGGCTCTAAACGCTATCGCAAATGATGTACGACCTGGTTGCTGCTGCCGCGCCAGATAAGCGCCGGATCTTTCAAATCCTGCACAAACTTACCGTCAACCAGCACGTTAATCAGGTTCACCACCTGCATTTGCGCCTCATTCAGCTCATCAAGTTTATAGCCGGTCCAGACCCAGATATCTTTGCCGGGGCATTCGGCGCGCACGCGCTGAACCAGTTTGATGATCTCCGCGACGTTCTGCGGATGCAGCGGATCGCCGCCGGAGAGCGAAAGCCCCTGGCGTTTGATGCGGGTGTCGTTGAGGTCGGCGATGATACGGTCGGCCATCTCAGCGGTAAACGGCATACCGGAGTTCACCCGCCAGGTGCTTTTGTTGTAGCAGCCGGGGCACTCGTGGACGCAGCCGGAGACAAACAGGGTGCAGCGGGTGCCGGGGCCGTTGACAATATCTACCGGGTAGTACTGATGGTAATTCATTTTTCGCTTCTCAATTAACGCCATAGCCGCGTTGGCTGCGCTCGCTCACCCCAGTCACGTACTGAATGTACGCTCCCGGGGATTCCTTCGTTTGCCGCCTTGCTCTGACGCTAATTGCTTTGCGAAAACGGAGGAATGCGGCCATTTCCCGGGTTGCGGCGTTCCGCCTTACCCGGGCTACCGGACGGTGCAAAACAGTAGCCCGGATAAGGCGCTGCGCGCCGCTATCCGGGAAAAGCGCATTGGTCTTTAACCAATCTGCCCATTGCCCAGGTGCTTCACGCGGCGCTTCACTTCTTCCTGCTTGCCGGCGTTGAACGGCCGCGCGTCCGGGCTGCCGAGATAACCGCACACCCGGCGGGTAACGGAAACGCGGGCGGCGTCGTGGTTACCGCATTTCGGGCAGGTAAAGCCCTTGCTGGTGCACTCGAACTCGCCGGTAAAACCGCACTCGTAGCACTCATCGATCGGCGTATTGGTCCCGTAGTACGGCACGTGCTGATAGCTGTAATCCCACACGTCTTCCAGCGCCTTGAGGTTATGCTGGATATTCGGATATTCGCCGTAGCAAATGAACCCCCCATTGGCCAGCGGCGGGTACGGCGCTTCGAAATCGATCTTGTCGTACGGGTTGACCTTCTTCTCCACGTCGAGGTGGAAGCTGTTGGTGTAGTAACCTTTGTCGGTTACCCCTTCCACCACGCCAAACTCGGCGGTGTCGAGACGGCAGAAGCGATCGCACAGGTTTTCGCTCGGCGTGCTGTACAGGCTAAAGCCGTAGCCGGTTTCTTCCTTCCACAAATCGACGGCGTCGCGCAGGCGCTGGACGATGGCCACGCCTTTCTCACGCAGCGCCTCGCTGTCGTACATATGCTGGTTGCCGTACAGCGCATTGATGGTTTCATGGATACCGATATAGCCCAGAGAAATGGACGCGCGGCCGTTTTTGAAGATCTCGGAGACGTCGTCGTCGGCTTTCAGCCGCACGCCGCAGGCGCCTTCCATATACAGGATCGGCGCCACGCGAGCCTTCACTCCTTCCAGGCGGGCGATACGGGTCATCAGCGCTTTACGCGCCAGCTGCAGGCGCTCGTCCAGCAGCGCCCAGAAGGCGGCTTCATCGCCTTTCGCTTCCAGGGCGATGCGCGGCAGGTTGAGACTGATCACGCCGAGGTTATTACGTCCATCATGCACCTGCTCGCCGTTCTCGTTTTCCCATACCCCGAGGAAGCTGCGGCAGCCCATCGGCGTTTTAAACGACCCGGTGACTTTCACCACCTGATCGTAGTTGAGGATATCCGGGTACATGCGCTTGCTGGCGCACTCCAGCGCCAGCTGTTTGATGTCGTAGTTCGGGTCACCGAACTTATGGTTCAGGCCGTCGCGGATCGCGAACACCAGTTTCGGGAACACCGCGGTTTTGCGATTTTTACCGAGGCCGGCAATGCGGTTGCGCAGAATCGACTGCTGGATCAGCCGCGATTCCCAGCTGGTGCCAAGGCCGAACCCGAAGGTGACGAACGGCGTCTGGCCGTTGGCGGTATGCAGTGTGTTAACCTCATACTCCAGCGACTGGAAGGCGTCGTAGCACTCTTTTTCGGTACGGGCGCGGGCATAGCCTTCGGCATCCGGGATCTGCCACTCTTCGGCGATTTTGCGATGCTTTTTGAAGCTTTCGCTGACGAACGGCGCCAGCACTTCATCGATGCGGTTGATGGTGGTGCCGCCGTAAATATGGCTGGCGACCTGGGCGATGATCTGCGCCGTCACCGCGGTGGCGGTAGAGATAGACTTCGGCGGCTCGATCTCCGCGTTGCCCATCTTAAAGCCCTGGGTCAGCATGCCTTTCAGGTCGATCAGCATGCAGTTGAACATCGGGAAGAAGGGCGAGTAATCGAGGTCATGATAGTGGATCATGCCGCGCTCGTGGGCCATCACCACATCGTGGGGCAGCAGGTGCTGCCGGGCGTAGTGCTTGGCGACGATCCCGGCCAGCAGGTCGCGCTGGGTCGGGATGACTTTACTGTCCTTGTTGGCGTTTTCGTTGAGCAGCGCGGAGTTGGTCTGCTCGACGAGGCCGCGGATCTCCTGATTGAGGCGGCCGCGCTTCTCACGCTGGCTATCGCGGTCATGGCGATACTCAATGTAGGCGCGCGCCAGCTGCTTATAGGGGCCGGACATCAGCTGGTTTTCCACCGCGGTCTGGATCTCGTTGATGTCGACCTGGGCGCGGCCCTGCATTTGTTGGCTAACGACTTCTGCGACGGTGGCGCAATAGTCTGCGTCATCGACTCCCGCTGCTTTAGCTGCACGCAGAATTGCTTCCTGAATGCGCTCTGAGTTGAACGGCACTTTACAGCCATCACGTTTCATCACATGCGGTGTCATGATCACTCCATATATAGAACAGGTTATCCACAGAGGCGGAGGTTATCCCGAAGGCGCTGCACGCTACGGCTCGTGCTGTTTACCTTCGGATCCGGCCCGTTTTATCCACATCTCATCACCGCCAGACATCGACAAGATATGGTGACATAATAGACGATTAATACAACATGTTGGGCCGAGGCGCATTTTAAGTTCTATATGTAGTGATTTGCATCAAAGATGTTTGCGATTTTATTGACCCAGAACAAGGTAAAAAGGTGAGAGTACGGATGATGGGCGCTGGCGATAAATGTAAATTTAGGCGCTTAAAATATAAGCAAAAATCGAGCCCGTTCACGCATGAAACGGGCAAATATTCAGGCAATCAACGTATCGTTAAGCAGATCGACCAGCAGTAGCAGGGCATAGCGAGCCTGCTGCGGGTCAGCGGGCAGCGGCAGGATGGCGCTGGCCATATCGCCAAGGGCGTGCTGTTCCGGCGTCAGAGCAATAATGGTCACTCCCTGCGTACGCGCCTGCAAGGTGGCGCTTTGCAACACAGGGTTGGCCTCGGCAGTGGCCAGCACCAGCAGCAGATGATCGTCATTGAGGGTGCTGGCGGTCAGCCGCATCAGCGCCGCATCCTGACAGAGATTAATCGCGATGCCGGAGGGCAGTAGCTGATGCTGGAGCAGCGCGGCCAGCGTCACGTCCTGGGCGCCAAGGGCGAAGCAGTGTACCGCACGGGCGCTCAGCAGGCGCGATTTACACTTTTCCACCGCCGCTTCCGCGGTATGGCCGAGCTGACGAGTTAGGGTAACGCCAAGGCTGCTAAGTTTGTCGCGCCAGGCGACGGGCAGGGCGGCGCTGTCCGGCGTAAGCCAGCTGGCGCGCCGTTCGCTGGCCTGCGCCAGCTGTTTACGCAGATCACGAATATCATCGCAGCCCACTGAGCGGGCGAAGCGGGTAATGGTGGCAGGGCTGACCCCCGCGCTGGCTGCCAGCTCGTCAATAGAGGCGCTGGCGGTAAAGCTAAGATTTTGTAGAATAAAGGTGGCGACGCGCGACTCCTGGGCACTAAAGCGGCGCATTCCTTCCTGCAGCTGACCTACGATATCCATCCTCATGTTCCCTTTGGCAAAACCCGCATTTGAAAATATTTTTCAATTATCGACTGTCTCTCTTTATAGCATCCACGCCGCATGTTTCCTATGCTCAGAGCAGTAAAGGGTGACGCCCTGGCGATAAAAATGCGCAAAAATTGAGCCTCGATCACATCGGTGAAAATTATTTTCATATAGCCTTCACTATCACACAATATTAACAATATAGTCGTCCAGGCCCTGGGGGCTGAAGCGATAACACGTAAAGGGGAAGCGCAATGCCACGAATCGTACTCTGTTGTGCCGCAGGCATGTCGACCAGCATGCTGGTGAACAAAATGAAAGCAGAAGCCCAGCAGCGTGCGCTGGCGCTGGAAATCTATGCGGTGGCGGTGGCGGAATTTGAACGCGAATTGCCAAACGCCGACGTCATCCTGCTCGGGCCGCAGGTTAAATATGAAGCCGGACGGCTAACCGCGCTGGCCGCGCCGCAGGGCAAGGCGGTGGCGGTAATCGATATGGCTGACTACGGCATGATGCGCGGCGCTGCGGTGTTGGATAAAGCGCTAGCCCTGCTCGAACACTAATTTTCTCATCCCGTTTTTTCATCATCATCACGTGCGGTTCTGGCGATCGCGCGCGGCGCTCTGTATGCCGAAAATCCGAAAAGAGGACACTATGCAAGCACTGAAAATTGCCGTTATCGGCGGCGGCAGCAGCTACACGCCGGAGCTTATTGAAGGGATTATCGTTCGTTACGAGCAGCTTCCGGTTACAGAGCTGGCGCTGGTAGATGTCGAATCCGGCCGGGACAAGGTGGAGATCATCGCCGCGCTGACCCGGCGGATGCTGAAACATAAAGGGCTGGAGCAGGTGGCGGTCAGCGTCCACTTTACGCTCGATGAGGCCATCCGCGGCGCCAGCTTTGTGCTGACCCAGCTGCGTGTCGGACAGTTGGCGGCGCGCGCCGCCGATGAGCGGCTGGGTCTCAAGTACCACCTGCTGGGCCAGGAGACCACCGGCGTCGGCGGTTTTGCCAAGGCGCTGCGGACGATACCGGTGATCCTTGAGGTGGCGCGCAAAGTGGAACAGCTGGCGCCGGAAGCGTTCATTCTCAACTTTACTAATCCGGCGGGGATCGTCACCGAGGCGGTCAGCCGCTACAGCAAGGCGAAGATCATCGGCCTGTGCAACGTGCCGATCAACATGCAGCACATGATCGTCGGGATGCTGGGCGCCCAGGAGTCCGAAGTAAAACTGCGCTTTGCCGGGCTCAACCATATGGTTTGGGTGCATAAGGTGCTACAGGGGCGCGAGGATGTCACCGGCAAGGTGATCGACATGCTGTGCGACGGTAAGGCGCTGTCGATGAACAACATTAAAGAGCTGCCGTGGCCGGCGGAATTCCTGCGCGCGCTGAAGGCGATTCCGTGCCCCTATCATCGCTATTTTTGGCTGACGCCGGCGATGCTGGCGGAAGAGATCGCCGCGGCGAAAACCAAGGGCACCCGCGCCGAACAGGTGATGAAAGTCGAGCAGGAGCTGTTTGCGCTGTACGCCGACCCGCAGCTGGAAGAAAAACCGGAGCAACTGAGCTTTCGCGGCGGCGCCTACTACTCGGAGGTGGCCGTCGAGCTTATCAACGCGATCTACAACAACCTGGGCGCGGAGATGGTGGTGAATACCCGCAACAACGGCGCGATTCATGGCCTGGATGATGATGCGGTGGTGGAAACCAACAGCATTATTGATGCGCAAGGGGCGCGGCCGCTGGCGTTCGGCCCGCTGCCGCCGGCGATGAACGGCCTGACCCAGCAGGTGAAAGCCTTCGAGCGGTTGACGATTGAAGCCGCAGTACACGGCTGTCGCGAAAGCGCACTGCTGGCGCTGGTGACCAATCCGCTGGTCGGTAACGTCACCGATGCCCAGGCGCTGCTGGATGAAGTATTAACCATCAACCGTCAATGGCTGACGCAATTTAACTGACCGCTATTTCCCCTCGGGAGCACACCATGTCGAATACAAGCTGGATTGAACGTTACGTCATGCCGGCGGCGCTGAGAATCGCCGGGCAAAAGCACGTCCTGTCGGTGCGCGACGGCATCATTCTCAATATGCCGTTTATGTTGATTGGCTCATTCTTCCTGATTTTCGCCTACCTGCCGATCCCCGGCTATGCCGATATGATGAGCAGCCTGTTTGGCGAGGTCTGGCGCGATAAAATGTTGTACCCGGTGAAAGCGACCTACGACATCATGGCGCTGATTTCCAGCTTCGGCATCGCCTACCGGCTGGCGGAGAAGTATCGCACTCTCGATCCGCTGAGCGCTGGAGCGATGTCGCTGGTGGCCTTCATGATGACGATCCCGCAGAACACGCTATTTACGCCGGTACACGGCGCGGCGGAGGTGATTAAAGGGGTGATCCCGGTGAGCATGGTCGGCAGCCAGGGGCTGTTTGTCGCCATTGTCATTTCGCTGCTGTCGACGGAGATTTATCGTTTGGTCGCCAGCCGCAATCTCGTTATCCGCATGCCGGACGGCGTGCCGCCGGCAGTGGCGAAATCATTCCTTGCCCTGATCCCCGGCTTCTGCGTGCTGGCGGTGGTGCTGGCGCTGCGCCTGGCGGTCGAGGCCTCGCCGTTCGGCGATATCAACAGTATGATCGCCACCCTGATTGGTATTCCGATGCACCACGTCGGCGGTACGCTGCCGGGCATGATTATTTCAGTCATTTTGATTGGTATTTTGTGGACCCTGGGCCTGCACGGCGACGCGATCGTACTGGTGTTTATCCAGCCGGTATGGCTGTCGAATATGTCCGAGAACCTGACGGCCTTCCAGAACGGTCAGCCGATCCCGCATATCATTACTCAGCAGTTTTACGATCTGTGGATTGCCCCCGGGGGTACCGGCGCGCTGCTGGGGCTGGTGATTTTTATGTTGCTGCGTAGCCGTAGCCAGCAGATGAAACAGCTGGGGAAAATTGCCGCGCCCGGGGCATTGTTTAACATCAGCGAGCCGATGGTGTTTGGCATCCCGCTGGTGATGAACCCGTACTTTTTCCTGCCGTTTATTTTAACGCCGGTGCTGCTGGTGATCGTGTCCTATACCGCGATGGCGACCGGGCTGGTGGCGCCGCCCGCCGGAATCGCGCTGCCGTTCACCACGCCGATCTTCATCAGCGGCTATCTGGCGACCGGAGGGCATATCTCCGGCACGGTGCTGCAGGTGGTGAATTTAGCGATTTCGCTGGTGGTCTACTATCCGTTCTTCCGCGCCTGGGATCGGCTAAAGGCAAAAGAAGAGCACGCCTCGGCGCAACCCCAAGCGAGCGCTGCGATTGCTGATGCCGACCGCGCATAACTTCCAGCCTGACGAATCGTAGCCCCGGTGAGCGTTGCGCCACCGGGGAAAAGCGTTATCCCTGCAGCCACCATATCGCTTCGAACGGCCGCAGCGTCAGCCCGGTCGGGCGTGGGGTGGTCTCGGCATAGTTGCTGATGATCATCTTCCACTCGCCCGCGGCCTCAGCGGGCTGCCAGGCCTGCAGCTCGCGGCTCAGGTTAGCGGCGACTACCAGCGTTTGCCCCTGCCACTGACGACGATAGCACCACAGCGACGGATGCTCCGGCAGCAGATCCTCGTAATCACCCCAGGTCAGTAGCGGCAGGGTTTTACGCAGCGTAATCAGCTGCTGATAGGTATAAAACACCGAATCGGGGTCCGCCAGCGCCGCCTCGACGTTGATCTCCTGGTAATTATCGCCAAGGCCGATCCACGGCTCACCGTCGCTGAAGCCACCGTTCTCGCCGGCGTGCCACGGCATCGGCGTGCGGCTGTTGTCGCGCGACTTGCTGGCGAGGATCGCCAGCAGTTCGTCCGGGCTTTGCCCCTGCGCCGCACGTTCGATAAACATATTGTGGCTTTCGACGTCACGGTAATCGCTGATGCTGCTGAAGTGCGGATTGGTCATGCCGATCTCTTCGCCCTGGTAGATATAGGGCGTGCCCTGCATGCCGTGCAGCACCATCGCCAGCATCTTCGCCGCCGTCACCCGGTACTCGCCTTCGTCGCCAAAGCGCGACACGATGCGCGGCTGATCGTGGTTACACCAGAACAGCGCGTTCCACGCCCGATTGTGCATTCCCTGCTGCCAGTGGCGGAACAGCGCCTTCAGCGCCACATAGTCCGGGCGGGCGAGGGTCCATTTCTCTCCGCCAGGATAATCGACCTTTAAATGGTGGAAGTTAAAGGTCATCGACAGCTCGCGGCCGTCCAGCGCGGCGTACTGCTGGCAGTGCTCCAGCGAGGTGGAGGACATCTCGCCGACGGTCATCAGGTTACGCGGGGTGAAGACATCGCGGCTCATCTCCTGCAGGAACTCATGCACCCGCGGGCCGTCGGTATAGAAGCGGCGGCCATCCCCGTCCAGATCGCAGGGAAAGGTCTGGTCTTTTGAGATCAGGTTGACCACGTCGAGGCGCAGACCGTCGACGCCGCGGTCAGCCCAGAATTCGCAGACCTTTTTCAGCTCGGCGCGCACCGCCGGATTCTCCCAGTTGAGATCCGCCTGCTCAATGGCGAACAGGTGCAGATAATACTGCCCGCTGTCGGCGTGCCACTGCCAGGCGTTACCGCCAAATTTAGAGCGCCAGTTGTTCGGCAGGGCGTCCGGTTCGCCATCGCGCCAGATATAGAACTGGCGGTAGGGACTCTCCTTATTCAGCGACTGACGGAACCATTCATGTTCGGTCGACGTGTGGTTCAGCACCATATCCAGCACGATACGGATGCCGCGGGCCTTCGCCTCCGCCACCAGGGCGTCAAAGTCGGCCATCGTGCCGTAGGAGGGATCGATGGCGGTGTAGTTCGCCACGTCGTAGCCGTTATCTACCTGCGGTGAGACGTAGAACGGCGTCAGCCAGATGGCGTCGACCCCAAGCTTTTGCAGATAGTCGAGGCGGGAGGTGACGCCGCGCAGGTCGCCGGTACCGCTGCCGGTGGTATCCTGAAAACTCTTCGGATAGATTTGATAAATAACGCCGTTTTGCCACCAGTGGGGGAGATGATTCATAGTACTTTCCTGCTGCAACGAGGGGCGCCAAAGGCGCCCCGAAAGAAGAAGTTAGACAATCTGCAAGGTGCCCTGACGGTACTTGCGCTGATACACCACGCTGGTGAGGATAATCGGCACCACCACCGCGATAGCCATCGCCATGGCGTACACCTGCCAGTAGGTAGGCTGGATGGAGAGGATCCCCGGCAGGCCGCCGACGCCGATGCCGTTCGCCAGCACGCCGTTCAGGCCGCACAGCAGGCCGGCGAGGCCAGAACCAATCATTGCGCACAGCATCGGGAAGCGGTATTTCAGGTTGATACCGTACATCGCTGGCTCGGTGACCCCGAGATAGGCGGAGATCGCCGCCGGTACCGAGATTTCACGTTCATTCTGCTTGCGGCTGGCGATGATGATGCCGACCACCGCCGACGCCTGGGCAATATTCGACAGCGCAATCAGCGGCCACACCGGGGTGCCGCCCATGCTCTGGATCATCTGCATATCGATAGCGAGGGTGGTCTGGTGGACACCGGTAATCACCAGCGGCGCGTAGAGGAAGCCGAACAGCGCGGCGCCGATCGGCGCGAAGCTGCCGGTTAACAGATGGCGTACCGCGAAGGCCACGCCGTCGCCGATCAGGCGGCCGAACGGACCGATAATGGCGTGCGCGAGGAACACCGCGAGGATCAGCGAGCAGACCGGGACAATCACCAGGTAGAGGTAGTCAGGCACAATGCGCTTGAGGCGCGTCTCGATAAAGCCTAAGGCCAGGCCAGCCAGCAGGGCCGGGATCACCTGCGCCTGGTAGCCGACTTTGGCAATGGTAAACAGGCCGAAGTTCCACACCTCCGGCACCTGCTGGCCGAGGAGATAGGCGTTCATCAGCTGCGGGGAGACGAGGGTGACGCCAAGGACGATCCCGAGGATCGGCGTGCCGCCCATCTTCTTCACCGCTGACCAGCAGATCCCCACCGGCAGATAGAAGAAGATCGCCTCGCCAATCAGCCACAGGAAGTCATAGATGGTTTTCAGCGACGGGTGCATCTGGGCCAGCGTCTGGCCATTGCTCATGGGCAGGTCGCCGATAACGTTGCGGAAACCGAGGATCAGACCGCCGCTGATCAGGGCCGGCAGCAGGGGAAAGAAGATCTCGGCGAAGTGTGAGATTAACTGTTCATGCCACTTCATATTTTGCCGCGCGGCCTGCTTGACCTGCTCTTTGTCGGCGGAGGTCTGGCCGGTGGTCGCCAGCAGGGCCTTGTAGTAATCGCCCACCTCGGTGCCGATGACCACCTGGAACTGGCCGGCGTTAGTGAAGCATCCCTTCACCATGCGCAGCTGCTCAATCTCTTTTGGTCTGGCGATGGCCGGGTCGTTCAGCACAAAGCGCAAACGGGTAATACAGTGGCTGACGGTGGCGATGTTACCGCGCCCGCCCACCAGTTCGATCAGTTTATCGATGTCCTGCTGGTTTACTTTGCTCATGATGAAGCCTCAAAAACAGAGGGGAGAGATGCCGTTTTTACCTTGAGGGCATCCTAACCGTTCCGCTTAATTTGCAAAATGGGAACGTTCCCGAAACCCGGCGACGATCACATAAATCGCCCGAGCGAGATTAATTGAGGGCGGCGGGAATCACGATCTGGCGGGGATCGACGCTGCCGGCGATCTGCTCGATCAACTGCCGGGCGGCCCGGCGTCCGGACTCGGCATAGCCCGGATCGACGGTCAAGATTTCCGGGTGGAGAAACTTCATCAGCGGCGTGCTGCCGACGCTGGCGAGCTGCAGCGCATCGCGACCCTGCTGCTGGAGGTACTTGCTGGCGCCGAGGGCGAGGGTATCCGTCGCGCAGACCAGGGCGCTGGTTTCAGCCGTCAGCACGCTGGCGACGGTGTCATATCCCTGCTTCATGCCCAGCCCCGGCAGGGCGGCGGTGGGCGTCAGACGATGCTTTTTACAGAAGGCGAGGTAGGCCAGATGGCGGCGTTCGCCGGTGGTGACGTCGCTGTGCGGTACGCCAAGAAAACTGATGTGGCGGTGTCCGCGATCGTAGAGCCGCTGCATCAGCAGCGTGATGGCCCCCTCGTCGTCATAGCACACCGAGGCGAAGCCGGGAGCGTCGCGGGCCATCAGCACCAGGGTGTCGCGCCAGGGGGCGAGCATCGCTTCGTCGATGCCGGTAAAACCGAACAGTACCACGCCGTCAATATTGCGCCGGGCGAGCATGCCGAGATGCTCCTCCACCAACGCCGGGGAGAACTGGCTCTCCATCATAATCGGATCGTAACCCTGCTCATAAAAGGCGGGCAGCATGGTCTGCACGGCAAGGTTTTCCGACAGCGAATCGAGACGGGTGACGATAATCGCCACCACTTTATCGCTCTGGCCGCGCATGGCGCGGGCGGAACGGGAGGGCGAGAAACCGTGCTGCTGCATCACCGCTTCGACGCGCTCGCGGGTCCGTTCGCTGACCCCGCTCTCGTTGTTAAGGACGCGGGATACCGTCGATTTCCCTACGCCGCTTAAGCGCGCGATATCTTTGATGGTCAGCCGGTTCTGCATGCGGAATTCTCGTCAGGGATGGTAGAAGTGAGCCTAATGCTACTCAACCAAACCGCAATGAGCAAAGTCTGGTTTACGTTCGGTTTAGTTGCGCGGGTTTATTATCGCCATTATTGCCACACAATCCTCAGCGAGGGCGCTATAATTCGCGCCGTTTATATTCACTTACCGGAGATAGTTATGGACCCCGATCCCACTCCTCATCCTCGATGGAGCAACCTTTCTTTCCGGTAAGCCTGTTTAACACTGCTTTACCGGAAAGCGTAAAGCAGTGACGTCCTTGATGTCCCTGCCATAAAAATAACATGCCTGACAGGTAGGTTTTGCTACGCCCGTCGGCAACGCTGCGTTCGCTTTGGCGAGCGCGGAGGGACTGTTTATGCTGAAAAATTATACCCGGCAGCTGTTCGCGCAGCTTAGCCGCCATCTGCCACGTCGTTTAGTCCAGCGCGATCCGCTGCCGGACGCCCGCCATCTGGCGAGTGGCCCCATTCCTGAATCGCTTGGTCAGCATTGCCTGAACGTGGCGGCGATGGACGACCAGGAGATCTGGCGCGCCTTTGACAGCCACCCTGAAGGGCTCAATGAAGGCGAAGTGGCGGCGAAAATCCTCAAACATGGTGACAACCAGATCCCGGCGCAGAAGCCCTCCCCGTGGTGGGTGCATCTGTGGACCTGCTATCGCAACCCGTTCAACCTGCTGCTGACGGTGCTCGGCATCGTCTCCTATTCCACCGAGGATCTGTTCGCCGCCGGGGTTATCGCCCTGATGGTGGGGATCTCGACATTGCTCAATTTCATCCAGGAGGCGCGCTCGACCAAAGCGGCGGATGCGCTGAAGGCGATGGTGAGCAACACCGCCACCGTGCTGCGGGTGGTGAACGAGCAGGGGGAGAGCCGCTGGCTGGAGCTGCCTATCGACCAGCTGGTGCCGGGCGACATTATCCGGTTGTCGGCGGGGGATATGATCCCGGCGGACCTGCGTATCCTGCAGGCACGGGATTTATTCGTCGCCCAGGCCTCGCTGACCGGCGAATCGCTGCCGGTGGAGAAAGTGGCCCGCAGCCGCGATCCGCTGCAGCAAAACCCGCTGGAGTGCGACACCCTGTGCTTTATGGGCACCAACGTGGTGAGCGGCTCGGCGCAGGCCATCGTCTTCGCCACCGGCGGCCGCACCTGGTTTGGCCAACTGGCCGGCCGCGTCAGTGAACAGGAGAGCGAGCCGAACGCCTTTCAGAAGGGCATCAGCCGGGTCAGCATGCTGCTGATCCGCTTTATGCTGGTGATGGCCCCGGTGGTGCTGCTGATCAATGGCTACACCAAAGGCGACTGGTGGGAGGCGGCGCTATTCGCGCTGTCGGTGGCGGTCGGCTTGACGCCGGAGATGCTGCCGATGATCGTCACTTCGACGCTGGCGCGCGGGGCGGTGAAGCTGTCGAAGCAAAAGGTCATCGTGAAGCACCTCGACGCCATTCAGAATTTCGGCGCGATGGACATCCTCTGCACTGATAAAACCGGCACCCTGACCCAGGATAAGATTGTGCTGGAGAACCATACCGACGTCTCCGGCAAGGTCTGCGAGCGGGTACTGCATGCCGCCTGGCTCAACAGCCACTACCAGACCGGCCTGAAAAACCTGCTCGACACCGCGGTGCTGGACGGGGTTGAGCTGGATGCCGCCCGCGGGCTGGCGGAACGCTGGCAGAAGGTGGATGAGATACCCTTCGACTTCGAACGCCGCCGCATGTCGGTGGTGGTGAAGAAGGATGACGCCGCGCATCAGCTGATCTGCAAAGGGGCGCTGCAGGAGATCCTCAACGTCTCGACCCAGGTGCGCTACAACGGCGATATCGTACCGCTGGACGACACCATGCTGCGCCGCATTCGCCGGGTGACCGATACCCTCAACCGACAGGGGCTACGGGTGGTGGCGGTGGCGACCAAATACCTGCCGGCCCGCGAAGGCGACTACCAGCGCGCCGATGAGTCGGACCTGATCCTTGAAGGTTACATCGCCTTCCTCGATCCGCCGAAAGAGACCACCGCCCCGGCGCTGAAGGCGCTGAAGGCCAGCGGCATCACGGTGAAGATCCTCACCGGCGACAGCGAGCTGGTGGCGGCGAAGGTGTGCCATGAAGTGGGACTGGATGCTGGCGAAGTGGTGATTGGCAGCCAGATTGAAGCCATGAGCGACGACGAGCTGGCGGCGCTGGCCAAACGCACCACGCTGTTCGCCCGCCTGGCGCCGCTGCATAAAGAGCGTATCGTGACGCTGCTGAAACGCGAAGGTCACGTGGTGGGCTTTATGGGCGACGGCATCAACGACGCTCCGGCGCTGCGCGCGGCGGATATTGGCATCTCGGTCGACGGCGCGGTGGATATCGCCCGCGAGGCGGCGGATATCATTCTGCTGGAGAAGAGCCTGATGGTACTGGAGGAGGGGGTAATCGAAGGCCGCCGCACCTTCGCCAACATGCTCAAGTACATCAAAATGACCGCCAGCTCCAACTTCGGCAACGTCTTCAGCGTGCTGGTGGCCAGCGCCTTCCTGCCGTTTCTGCCGATGCTGCCGCTGCACCTGTTGATTCAGAACCTGCTGTACGATGTTTCCCAGGTGGCGATCCCGTTTGATAACGTCGATGATGAGCAGATCCGCAAACCGCAGCGCTGGAACCCGGCCGATCTCGGGCGCTTTATGGTCTTCTTTGGACCGATCAGCTCGATTTTCGATATCCTCACCTTCGGCCTGATGTGGTGGGTGTTCCACGCTAATACCGTGGAGATGCAGACCCTGTTCCAGTCCGGCTGGTTTATCGAAGGGCTGCTGTCGCAAACGCTGATTGTGCACATGATCCGCACCCGGCGCATTCCGTTCGTTCAGAGCCGGGCCGCCTGGCCGCTGTTCGCCATGACCCTGGTGGTGATGGCGGTGGGGATCGCGCTGCCGTTCTCGCCGCTGGCGAGCTACCTGCAGCTGCAGGCCCTGCCGCTGAGCTACTTCCCATGGCTGGTAGCGATCCTGGCGGGCTATATGGTGCTGACCCAGGCCGTGAAGGGCTTCTACAGCCGCCGCTACGGCTGGCAGTGAGGGACGTGTTTTCGGATGAACCACGTAAAAAAGGCAGCCTGCGGGCTGCCTTTTTTCATGCCGACGAGAGCGATCAGCGACGCACGGCGATGGCTTCGATCTCGATCTTCACGTCTTTCGGCAGACGTGCGACTTCAACGCAGGAGCGCGCCGGGAAGGTGGCGTTATGCTCGGTGAAGAACGCTTCGTAAGTGGCGTTAACGGTAGCGAAATCGTTGAGATCTTTGACGAATACGGTGGTCTTGACGATATCGCCGACGGTGAGGCCTGCGGCTTCAACGATCGCTTTCACGTTGTTCAGCGACTGGCGCGCCTGCGCGGACACGTCTTCCGGGACGCTGCCGGTTTTCGGGTCGACCGGGATCTGGCCAGAGGTGATGATCATGCTGCCGAGGTCAACGCCCTGAACGTAGGGGCCAATCGCCGCTGGTGCATTTTCCGTCGCAATAGTTTTGCTCATGTTATCTCCAGATGAACTGAGTAATGTTACGCAAAATCATTCAGGTTGCCGCCAGGCGGTAAGCGCTGTATCGCCGGCGCAGACGCCGCCTGAAGGACGAAGCGTAGGGTGGTAGCCATTATAGGGAGGCCTACCACCAATACCAACCGCATTTAGTTGGCCAGCACCACATAATGAGAAAACTCTTTTTCGCAGTATTTACATTTGAGTGCGATGTCATCAGCGCGTTTTTTCACTGCAAAACTGGAAGAAACCGGTTCGGCGTGGCTGATACAGTTGCTGTTCGGACAGACCAGCACGCTGTCGATACGATCCGGCAGGCTCGGGCGGGATTTGCCCACCACTTCGTAATCATCAATGCGGTTTACCGTCGCCTGCGGGGCGTACAGCGACAGCTGGTTAACCTGCTCGTCGGTCAGGAAGGTGTTCTCGATTTTAATCAAATCCTTGCGGCCCATCTCGCCGGAGGGCAGGTTCAGGCCGATGGTGATGCGCTGGTCGGTTTCGGTCAGTTTGAACAGGGTGAGCAGCTTAAAGCCGACCTGCGCCGGGATATGGTCAATCACGGTGCCGCGTTTGATCGCTTCTACCTGCAGTTTATTGTCGTGTGTCATCTCTCATTCCCCCTTACAGTGCCAGCTCGCTATTCAGTACCAGTGCCAGTAACGCCTGGCGGGCGAAGATGCCGTTACCGGCCTGCTGGAAGTACCAGGCGTGCGGTGTTTTATCGACATCGGTGGTGATTTCATCAATGCGCGGCAGCGGGTGCAGCACTTTCATGTTGGCGCGCGCCCCTTCGAGGTCGGCGGCGCGCAGGACGAACTGCGCTTTGACGTTGGCGTATTCCGACGGATCCAGACGCTCTTTCTGCACGCGGGTCATGTACAGAATATCCACTTCCGCCATCACGTCGTCGATGGCGCTATGCAGGCTCCAGGCGATGCCTTTTTCATCGAGCATATCGAGGATGTACTGCGGCATGGCCAGCGCGTCCGGGGCGATGAAGTAGAAGCGGTTGCCGTTGAATTTGGCCAGCGCCTGGGTCAGGGAGTGGACGGTACGGCCATACTTCAGATCGCCGACCATCGCCACGTTGAGGTTTTCGAGGCGGCCCTGGGTCTCCTGAATGGTGAACAGGTCGAGCAGGGTTTGGGTCGGGTGCTGGTTAGCGCCGTCGCCGGCGTTCAGTACCGGCACGCCGCCGGAGAATTCGGTCGCCAGGCGCGCGGCGCCCTCCTGCGGATGACGCATCACGATGGCGTCGACGTAGGTGCTGATGACGGAGATGGTATCCGCCAGCGTTTCCCCTTTTTTGCCCAGTGAGGTGTTGGCGCTGTCGGAAAAGCCGACCACGCTGGCGCCCAGGCGGTGCATCGAGGTTTCAAAAGAGAGGCGGGTGCGGGTCGAGGCTTCAAAGAAACAGCTGGCGATAACCTTATGCTTCAGCAGCTCGGGTTGTGGATTGGCTTTCAGCTTTGCCGCCGTCGCCAGCACCAGTTCGAGGTCTTCGCGGCTGAGATCGTTTATGGAAATGATATGTTTTTGATATAGCGGGTTAGCCATGCTTATCTCCTGACGCCTGGGCAAAAAAAAAGCCCCTTAAATAAGGGGCTTCGGGAATCCAATGAGCAACGGAAAGAAAAACGGCAGGCCAGCGTCTGCATTGAGACGCGCTAAGACAGAATGTCGTACGCAATTGGCCATGCTTCCTCCCGGCAAAACGACTGGCATTATACGCAGACCGTTATGACGATCAAGCGATTCATTCACAAACAGGTAATCGTTTGCCTGTCGAAAAGTGCGCCAGCGCAAAGAAGTGTGAAACTGTACTGGTATGGCAGCCGCGATGGGGGTATAACACGATAAAATGAAATGCTGTTTTATATTTGAGGTAAGCAATGATTATTGGCAATATCCACCATCTGCAGCCATGGCTGCCTGCCGCGCTGCGCGAGGCTATCGAACACGTTATCGCTCAGGTCAGCGAGGCGACGCCGCTGGGTAAACACGCTATCGACGGCGACAACCTGTTTTATCTGATTTCTGAAGACACCACCGAGCCGCAGGCCGCGCGCCGCGCGGAGTACCATGCTCGCTATCTCGATATCCAGATTGTGCTCCGCGGCAGCGAGGGGATGACCTTCAGTACCTTGCCGCCAGGAGAGCCGCAGACCGACTGGCTGGCGGAGAAAGACATCGCTTTTCTTGCCGAAGGCCAGCAGGAGAAAACGGTGATCCTTAACGAAGGGGACTTTGTGGTGTTTTATCCCGGCGAAGTGCATAAACCGCTGTGCGCCGTTGGCGCCCCGGCGAAGGTGCGCAAAGCGGTGGTGAAGATGCTGATGGCGTAAAATGGCGAACCGAATCCCGGATGAACGCCGTGCCATCCGGGAGACAGCCGCGAGCGAGGGGTTATTTGCTCAGCGTCGCCACCATCACCGCTTTGATGGTGTGCATCCGGTTTTCCGCCTGATCGAAGACCACGCTCGCCGCCGACTCAAACACCTCGTCAGTCACCTCCATGCCGCCGTGCAGGCCGTAATCGGCAGCCATCTGTTTGCCCAGCGTGGTCTGGTCGTCGTGGAACGCCGGCAGGCAGTGGAGGAACTTGACCTGCGGGTTGCCGGTCAGCGCCAGCATCGCGCTGTTAACCTGATAGTCCCGCAGCAGGGCGATACGTTCGGCCCATTTTTCCTTCGCCTCGCCCATTGAGACCCAGACGTCGGTATAGATAAAATCGGCGCCTTTCACCCCCGCGGCGATATCTTCCGTCAGGGTGATGTTGCCGCCCTGCTGTTTGGCCAGCGCGGTGCAGGTCTCCACCAGCGCGGCCTCCGGCCAGCAGGCCGATGGCGCCACCAGGCGCAGATCCAGACCGGTCAACGCGGCGGCTTCCAGCATCGAATTGCCCATGTTGTTGCGCGCGTCGCCGGCGTAGACCAGCGTCATCTGGTTAAAGGCTTTGCCCGGCAGATGCTCTTTCATGGTCAGCAGGTCCGCCAGCAGCTGGGTGGGGTGGAACTCGTTGGTGAGGCCGTTCCACACCGGCACGCCGGCGTATTGCGCCAGGGTCTCTACCACTTCCTGGCCGTGGCCGCGGTACTGAATGCCGTCGTACATCCGTCCGAGCACGCGGGCGGTGTCCTTGATCGACTCTTTATGGCCAATCTGGCTGCCGCTGGGCCCCAGATAGGTCACGCGGGCGCCCTGATCGTATGCGGCAACTTCGAAAGAGCATCGTGTACGGGTTGAGTCTTTTTCGAAGATGAGCGCGATGTTTTTCCCTGCCAGTTTCTGGACTTCGATACCGTTTTTCTTATCGGCTTTCAGCTTTGCCGCCAGCTCGAGCAGGGCGGTGATTTCTGCAGGCGTAAAATCGAGTAACTTTAAAAAATGCTTCTGGTAAAACGCAGACATGGTTCCCTCACCTGGCATAGGCCACTAATTGAATTAAAATTCAATTTATATGTATGAATATTCATTTGCAAGTCTGTGATCGAAATCTTTCACTGAGAAGTGGAGGCAATGACGGCGGTATGTGACAATAGGGATAACTGCCGCACATTATGAGGAACGAGCCATGGCAAACCCGGAACACCTGGAAGAACAGCGTGAAGAGACGCGTCTGATTATCGAAGAGCTGCTGGAAGATGGCAGCGATCCGGACGCACTGTACACGATTGAGCATCACCTCTCTGCAGACGATTTCGAAACCCTGGAGAAAGTGGCGGTTGAAGCGTTCAAGCTGGGCTACGAAGTGACCGAGCCCGAAGAGCTGGAAGTGGAAGAGGGTGACATGGTCATCTGCTGCGATATTCTGAGCGAATGTGCGCTGAACGCAGACCTGATCGATGCCCAGGTGGAACAGCTGATGACGCTGGCAGAAAAATATGACGTCGAGTATGACGGTTGGGGCACCTATTATGAGGACCCGAACGGTGAAGACGGCGACGACGATGACGAAGAGTATGTCGATGAAGACGACGATGGTGTTCGCCACTAAGTCGCAAATGTCGTAGATGGATACGGCGGCGCCTGCCGCCGTATAGCAAGGAACCTCCATGGATTACCCGCAGATTCTTTCCCCGATTATCAACTTCCTGCACTGCCCGACGCCGCAGGCGTGGATTGACGAAGCCCGCAAGCCGGAAAACCTGCCGCTGCTGCTGACCGACCATATGGTGTGCGAGCTGAAAGCGGCGCAGAACGCCATGCTGCTGGTGCGTCGCTACGTCGCGGATAAAGCTGACGCCGACGAACTGTTGGCCTGCCTGAAGCCGTACGAAGACTTCACCTACCGCCGGGGGCCGGAGCCGGATTTTGTCACCCTGCATAAACGGATCAACAAAAGCGCCATGCCGCAGACCGACGACCCGTGGGGCCGCCAGCTGCTGGACAGCATGATTTTATTGATTAAAGAGGAACTGCATCACTTCTGGCAGGTGCGGGAGATGATGCTGGCGCGCGATATCCCCTATGTCAAAATCACCGCCAGCAACTATGCCCGCGGCCTGCGGCGCGAAGTGCGCTCGCATGAGCCGGTGATGCTGATCGATAAGCTGATCTGCGGCGCCTATATCGAGGCCCGCTCCTGCGAACGCTTTGCCGCCCTGGCACCGTGGCTGGACGACGATCTGCAAAAGTTCTACCTGTCGCTGCTGCGCTCCGAGGCGCGTCACTATCAGGACTATCTGGATCTGGCGCAGAAGATTGCCGGAGAAGATATCAGCGAGCGGGTGCGCCAGCTCGGCGAGGCGGAAGCGGCGCTGATCCTCCGTCCGGAGGCCGAGTTCCGCTTCCATAGCGGTGTGCCAGCCGCGGCGTAACCCACGATATTCGGGCCCAGTAGTCACTAACACCGGCAGTTTCAGTAGCCATGGGGAGAGATAGCGTTGAGAGCTTCAGCTCGCAATGGTACGGGCCGTAGGTCGGGTAAGGCGTTAGCCGCCACCCGACAAAAAAACGGCACCGCGAGCACGGGTAAGGTGCCATCCGGGACATACCCCGGCTCGCGCTACGCTTAGCCGTGTAGCCCCGGTAAGCGTAGCGCTACCGGGGACGCCTGCGATATCGAGGCGCTACAGCGTTTTCAGCATCCGTACTTCGCAGTCCACGTGGCCGGTGCAGCCCAGCGGTCCGTCAATGTGCTCGAAGCCGAGATGTTCATATAAGCCAATCGCCTCCGTCAGGAAGGCGGTGGTTTCCAGATAGCAGCGCTTAAACCCTTGTTCGCGGGCGTAGTCCAGCGCCAGCAGCGCCAGCTTCTTCGCCAGCCCCTGGCCGCGGGCGCTGGTCATAAAATACATTTTCTGCAGCTCGCAGATATCCGGCTCGCTGCAGGCGAGCGGCGCGACGCCGCCGCCGCCAACCACTTTCCCCTCTTGCTCCACAACCCAGTAGGCGGAGCCCGGCTGGCTGTACAGCTCATACAGCTCATCGAGATTCGGGTCGGCGACCGTATAGCCTTTATCAGCGGTCAGGCCATATTCAGCCGAGACCTGGCGGATGACCCTGGCGATGGCGGCATTGTCTGCCGCCGTAATGCGACGCAGCAACGTCGCCGCGGGGACGCTCGTATTCATACAATGACTCATTACCCAAAAAAGACGAATGATGATGTTAATAACATCGCGACAGGGGAAAGCGCAAGCGAGGATGTTTCATAAAAAACGCCCCTTGCCGGGTGGCAAGGGGCGGGAGGATCACAGCGCGGCGATCACCGCCTGCTGTTCAATCAGCTTCGCTTTCGCTTCCGCGTAGCCTTCCAGCTTCTCGCGCTCTTTAGCGATCACCGCTTCCGGCGCGCGGGCGACAAAGCCTTCGTTGGCCAGCTTGCTCTCGATGCGGCCAATTTCACCTTCGATTTTGGCCACTTCTTTCGCCAGACGCGCCAGCTCATCTTCTTTATTGATGAGGCCCGCCATCGGGATCAGCAGCTCGGCGCCGTCGACAATCTTGGTCACCGAGACCGGACCTTTATCATCGGCAGGCAGCACGGTAATGCTTTCCAGACGCGCCAGGTTCAGCAGGAAGCTGCGGTTGTCGTTCACACGACGCTCGGCCTCTTTGCTGCAGCCGCGCAGCAGCAGTTCCAGCGGTTTACCCGGAGCGATGTTCATTTCCGCACGGATGTTACGCACGGCGACGATCGCCTGCTTCAGCCATTCGGTGTCGGCCAGCGCCGCGTCATCCACCTGAGAAGCATCGTACTGCGGGAACGGCTGCAGCATGATGGTGTCGGCGGTGATCCCGCAGATCGCTTTCACGCGCTGCCAGATGGTCTCGGTAATGAACGGAATGATCGGATGCGCCAGGCGCAGCAGACCTTCCAGCACGGTCACCAGCGTATGGCGAGTCCCGCGCAGCTCCGCTTCGCTGCCACCGTTCATAACCGGCTTGGTCAGCTCCAGGTACCAGTCGCAGAACTGGTTCCAGGTGAACTCGTACAGGATGCCGGCGGCGATATCGAAGCGGAAGTTATCCAGCGCTTCGCGATATGCTTTCACGGTGTGGTTGAATTCCGCGATGATCCAGCGGTCGGCCAGGGAGAGCACCATTTCGCCGCCGTTGAAGCCGCAATCCTGATCTTCGGTGTTCATCAGCACGAAGCGGCTGGCGTTCCACAGCTTATTACAGAAGTTACGGTAACCTTCCAGACGCTTCATATCCCAGTTGATGTCGCGGCCGGTAGAGGCCAGCGCCGCCAGGGTGAAGCGCAGGGCGTCGGTGCCGTGCGGCTCGATGCCGTTCGGGAACTGTTTCTCGGTACGCTTGCGGATTTTATCCGCCAGCTGCGGCTGCATCATGTTGCCGGTACGTTTTTCCAGCAGCTCCGGCAGGGTGATACCGTCAACCATATCCAGCGGGTCAATGACGTTACCCTTGGACTTGGACATCTTCTGGCCTTCGTCATCGCGGATCAGACCGGTCATGTAGACGGTCTTAAACGGTACCTGCGGCTTGCCGTTTTCATCTTTGATGAAGTGCATGGTCATCATGATCATGCGGGCGATCCAGAAGAAGATAATGTCGAAGCCGGACACCATCACGCTGGTCGGGTGGAACTGACGCAGGGCGTCGGTGTTTTCCGGCCAGCCGAGGGTGGAGAAGGTCCACAGCGCGGAGGAGAACCAGGTATCGAGAACGTCTTCATCCTGACGCAGGGCAACGTCGGCGCTCAGGTTGTTTTCCTGACGCACTTCGTCTTCGCTACGGCCTACGTAGACGTTGCCGTCGTTGTCATACCATGCCGGGATGCGGTGACCCCACCACAGCTGACGGGAGATACACCAGTCCTGAATATCGCGCATCCAGGAGAAGTACATATTTTCGTACTGCTTCGGCACGAACTGAATATCGCCGTTTTCAACGGCTTCGACTGCTGGCTTGGCCAGCACGTCCGCGCGCACGTACCACTGGTCGGTCAGCATCGGCTCGATCACCACGCCGCCGCGATCGCCGTAAGGGACGGTCAGGTCGTGCGGTTTGATCTCTTCCAGCAGGCCGAGGGCGTCAACCGCCGCAACAACGGCTTTACGCGCCGCGAAGCGTTCCAGTTTCTGGAACTCCGCCGGGATCTCGCTGGAGTAGACGTCGGATTCATTGCCTTTGGTGTCGTAGACTTCCGCGCTTTCGCGGATGTCGCCGTCAAAGGTAAGGATGTTGATCATCGGCAGCTGGTGACGACGACCCACTTCGTAGTCGTTAAAGTCGTGCGCCGGGGTGATCTTCACGCAGCCGGTGCCTTTTTCCATGTCGGCGTGCTCGTCGCCCACGATCGGGATGCGGCGGTTAACCAGCGGCAGCACCACGAATTTGCCAATCAGATCTTTGTAGCGCGGATCTTCCGGGTTAACGGCCACGCCGGTATCGCCCAGCAGGGTTTCCGGACGGGTGGTGGCGACCACCAGGTAATCTTTACCGTCAGCGGTTTTCGCGCCATCGGCCAGCGGGTAGCGGATGTGCCACATGGAACCTTTCGATTCGCGGTTTTCCACTTCGAGGTCGGAAATGGCGGTGCGCAGTTTCGGGTCCCAGTTAACCAGGCGTTTGCCGCGGTAGATCAGGTCTTCTTTGTACAGGCGAACAAAGACTTCTTTCACGGCATTGGAAAGCCCCTCGTCCATGGTGAAGCGCTCGCGCTCCCAGTCCACGGAGTTGCCGAGACGGCGCATCTGACGGGTAATGGTGCCGCCGGATTCCGCTTTCCACTGCCAGATTTTGTCGATAAAGGCATCGCGGCCGTAGTCGTGGCGGGTTTTCCCTTCTTCAGCGGCAATCTTACGCTCAACCACCATCTGGGTAGCGATACCTGCGTGGTCGGTACCGGCCTGCCACAGGGTGTTTTTGCCCTGCATGCGCTGGTAGCGAATCATGGTATCCATGATGGTTTGCTGGAAGGCATGACCCATATGCAAACTGCCGGTGACGTTCGGCGGCGGGATCATGATGCAGAAGCTCTCCTGGCTTTCATCACCATTCGGTTTGAAATAGCCCTGCTTTTCCCAGTGCTCGTAAAGCGGCTGTTCGATATCTTGTGGGTTGTATGTCTTTTCCATTATTTCCAGGTTGCCGTGTTCAGGTTGAAACCAGCCATGCGGTACGCCTTATAGCGTTCGCGCGCCAGTTGTTTCAGATTGTCTTCGTAAGGGACAAAGTCTATCACTTCTGTGAAAGCGGTGGCAAAATCTGCAAAGTTTAGCCGCAGGCTGATAAGAATATCCCGCGGGCTGCTGTTGCGCTTTTGCGGCCAGGCAATCTCTACCGGCGCGCCGCCTCTCGGACCTTCGCCCGCCAGATTATGCGGCACAAAGCTCTCCGGCGGCCGCGACCACAGCGCCTCGTCGAGGCGAATCGCCTGCTGTTCATCTTCGCAGGCGATTAGGACGCGCTTGCCGTTGCGCCAACGTTCTGCGGCAATGTCACACACCAGCTGCTCGACGGCGCTCAGGCCATCGACGGTGGCGTCATTGTCCAGAAGATAGAACGTTGCGTTTTTCATATATGGGGCTTCTTGTTGTGGATTTAAATGCAAAGCCGGGTGGCGCTACGCTTACCCGGCCTACAGTGTGCTGCCGTTTGTAGGCCGGGTAAGGCATCGCCGCCACCCGGCATATCACATCACTCTTCGCCGTTAAAACCCGCGCGATTGAGCAGGAACTGCGACAGCAGAGCGACCGGACGACCGGTGGCGCCTTTGGCTTTGCCGGAACGCCAGGCGGTGCCGGCGATGTCGAGGTGCGCCCAGTTGTACTTGCGGGTGAAGCGCGACAGGAAGCAGCCGGCGGTGATCGCGCCGCCAGGACGGCCGCCGATATTCGCCATATCGGCAAAGTTGGATTCCAGCTGGTCCTGGAACTCATCGGCCAGCGGCAGACGCCATGCGCGGTCGCCCGCCAGTTCGGAGGCGCCGATCAGCTCATGGGCCAGCGGGTTATGGTTCGACATCAGGCCGGTGATGTGATGGCCGAGGGCAATCACGCAGGCGCCGGTCAGCGTCGCCACATCGATAACCGCTTCCGGCTCGAAGCGCTCAACGTAGGTCAGGACGTCGCACAGCACCAGGCGGCCTTCGGCGTCGGTGTTCAGCACTTCCACCGTCTGGCCGGACATGGTGGTCAGAACATCGCCCGGGCGATACGCGCGACCGCCAGGCATGTTTTCACAGCCCGCCAGCACGCCGATCACGTTCAGCGGCAGCTGCAGCTCAGCAACCATCCGCATCACCCCGTACACCGCCGCGGCGCCGCACATGTCGTACTTCATCTCGTCCATGCCTTCGGCAGGCTTGATGGAGATACCGCCGGAGTCGAAGGTCAGGCCTTTACCGACCAGCACGATAGGGCGCGCGTCCTCAGCCGGGTTGCCTTTATATTCGATGACCGACATCAGCGACTCGTTCTGCGACCCATTGCCGACGGCGAGGTAGGCGTTCATCCCCAGCTCGCGCATCTGCTGTTCGCCGATCACCCGGGTGATGACGTTTTTGCTGTAGGTATCGGCCAGCTGACGCGCCTGGGAAGCCAGATAGGCGGCGTTACAGATGTTCGGCGGCATATTGCCAAGATCTTTCGCCGCTTTGATGCCGGCGGCAATCGCCAGGCCATGCTGAATGGCGCGTTCGCCGCTGGTCAGCTCGCGACGGGTCGGCACGTTAAAGACCATTTTACGCAGCGGGCGACGCGGCTCGCTTTTGTTGGTCTTCAGCTGGTCGAAGCTGTACAGCGTCTCTTTGGCGGTTTCAACCGCCTGGCGAACTTTCCAGTAGTTGTTACGGCCTTTGACGTGCAGCTCGGTCAGGAAGCAGACGGCTTCCATTGAGCCGGTATCATTCAGGGTATTGATGGTTTTCTGGATGACCTGCTTATACTGACGCTCATCCAGCTCGCGCTCTTTGCCGCAGCCAATCAGCAGAATGCGCTCAGACAGAATGTTTGGCACATGGTGCAGCAATAACGTCTGGCCAGGTTTGCCTTCCAGCTCGCCGCGACGCAGCAGGGCGCTGATGTAGCCGTCGCTGATTTTATCGAGTTGTTCGGCGATGGGGGAGAGGCGACGTGGTTCAAAGACGCCGACCACGATACAGGCGCTCCGCTGCTTCTCCGGGCTACCGCTTTTTACACTGAACTCCATGCACTATGCTCCTGAATCTTAAAGACAACAGTGGTGGCTACGGCTATACTCGTCGCCTTTCAAGTTGCAGATGCGCCGGCTGCGCCTGCTTACCCTGACGTGGCACATTGTGCGCGCCAGGGGCCACAGCCCTGCTGCCTTCTTACAACTCGAAATCCATTGAGTATATAATTGCAAGCTTTCGTAACTCATATCCGCTGTTGCGGTGACTTCGTGTTAATCTTAACGTTATTAAGGCCTGGGTTCGTCAGAAAAGATCCTGACATGCAGAACCGATGAGTCATTTAATCTTAGCGACGTTTTCGACGACCAAAGAGAATAAATGACGTTTAAGCCATGAAACAAGCAATTTTCCTGCACTAAAACGGGTTTTTACGGGCGTATTTATAGTGATAATCATAAGATATCTGGTTCGTGAGACGCTGAAAAGCCAGTTGGCGATCCTATTCATCCTGTTACTGATTTTCTTTTGTCAGAAATTAGTCAGGATCCTCGGCGCCGCGGTGGATGGCGATATCCCAACCAATCTGGTGCTCTCGCTGTTGGGGCTCGGCATCCCGGAGATGGCGCAGCTTATCCTGCCGTTAAGTCTGTTCCTTGGCCTGCTGATGACCCTCGGCAAGCTGTACACCGAAAGTGAAATTACGGTGATGCACGCCTGCGGCCTGAGCAAAGCCGTGCTGATCAAGGCGGCGATGATCCTTGCGCTGTTCACTGGCGCGGTGGCGGCGGTCAACGTTATGTGGGCGGGGCCGTGGTCGTCGCGCCATCAGGACGAAGTGCTGGCCGAAGCTAAAGCCAACCCCGGTATGGCGGCGCTGGCCCAGGGCCAGTTCCAGCAGGCCAGCGATGGTAACGCGGTGATGTTTATCGAAAGCGTCAACGGCAACCGCTTCCATGACGTCTTCCTTGCCCAGCTGCGTCCGAAAGGCAATGCGCGCCCCTCGGTGGTGGTGGCGGATTCCGGCGAGCTGTCGCAGCAGAAAGACGGCTCGCAGGTGGTGACCCTCAACAAGGGCACCCGCTTTGAAGGCACCGCGATGCTGCGCGACTTCCGCATTACCGACTTCAATAACTATCAGGCTATTATCGGCCACCAGGCGGTGAGCGCCGATCCGGACGACACCGAACAGATGGATATGCGCACCTTGTGGAAAACCCACACCGACCGCGCGCGCGCCGAACTGCACTGGCGCTTCACGCTGGTGGCGACCGTCTTCATTATGGCGCTGATGGTGGTGCCGCTCAGCGTGGTGAACCCGCGTCAGGGCCGCGTGCTGTCGATGCTGCCGGCGATGCTGCTTTACCTGGTGTTCTTCCTGCTGCAAACGTCGATTAAGTCGAACGGCGGCAAAGGCAAAATGGACCCGGCTATCTGGATGTGGGCGATTAACCTGCTCTATTTTGCGCTGGCGGTGCTGTTAAACCTGTGGGACACGGTGCCGATGCGCCGCTTCCGCGCCCGTTTTAATAAAGGAGCGGCCTGATGCAGGCGTTTGGCGTACTTGACCGTTATATCGGTAAGACGATTTTCAACACCATCATGATGACCCTGTTCATGCTGGTGTCGCTCTCCGGCATTATCAAGTTTGTCGATCAGCTGAAAAAGTCCGGGCAGGGCAGCTACGATGCGCTGGGCGCTGGTCTCTACACCATCCTCAGCGTGCCGAAGGACATCCAGATCTTCTTCCCAATGGCGGCGCTGCTTGGCGCGCTGCTGGGGCTGGGGATGCTGGCCCAGCGCAGCGAACTGGTGGTGATGCAGGCATCTGGTTTCACCCGGCTGCAGGTAGCGCTGGCGGTAATGAAAACCGCGATCCCGCTGGTGCTGCTGACCATGGCCATCGGCGAGTGGGTGGCGCCGCAGGGCGAACAGATGGCGCGCAACTACCGTGCCCAGCAGATGTACGGCGGCTCGCTGCTCTCAACCCAGCAGGGGCTGTGGGCGAAAGATGGCCACAACTTTGTCTATATCGAACGCGTAAAAGGCAACGATGAGCTGGGGGGCGTCAGCATCTATGCCTTCAACCCGGAGCGTCGTTTACAGTCGGTGCGCTATGCCGCTTCGGCAAAATTCGATAGCGAAAATAAAGTGTGGCGTCTGTCGCAGGTGGATGAATCCGACCTGACCGATCCAAAGCAGGTGACCGGGTCGCAGATGGTGAGCGGCACCTGGAAAACCAACCTGACGCCGGACAAACTGGGCGTGGTTGCCCTGGATCCGGATGCGCTGTCGATCAGCGGGCTGCACAACTATGTGAAATACTTGAAGTCCAGCGGCCAGGATCCGGGACGCTACCAGCTCAATATGTGGAGCAAAATCTTCCAGCCGCTGTCGGTGGCGGTGATGATGCTGATGGCGCTGTCGTTTATCTTTGGCCCGCTGCGTAGCGTGCCGATGGGCGTGCGGGTGGTGACGGGGATTAGCTTCGGCTTTATCTTCTATGTCCTCGACCAGATTTTCGGCCCGCTGACCCTGGTCTACGGCATACCGCCGATCATCGGCGCGCTGTTGCCGAGCGCCAGCTTCTTCCTGATAAGCCTCTGGCTGATGATGCGCAAGGCCTAGCGGGTAAGCCTGAAACGTAAGCCCCCTCAGCGATGAGGGGGCTTTTTTTTAGCGCTTGCGTCCGCCCAGCAGGCTGCCCAGCATGCCGCGGACGATCTGATTGGTAACCTGGCGAACCGCGCTTTTCGCTGCGGTCTGCACGATACCGTCGCGTTTACCGCCTCGCGGGCCGGTGCTGCCGAACAGGATATCTTTCAGGCCGCCAAGCAGCCCGTCGTCTTCCCCGCTCTGCTGGCCCTTCGCCGGCGGAGCCGACTGCTGCCCGGTGGCGACCTGCACCCCTTGCTGCAGCATTTCGAAAGCCGACTCGCGGTCCACCACCTCCTCATACTTGCCGTACAGCGGCGAGTGGTTCAGCAGACCATTGCGCTCGTCATCGCTGACCGGCCCCATTCGCGAGCAGGGGGCGATAACCATCGCCCGCTCGACCACCGACGGGCTGCCTTTCTCATCGAGGAAGGAGATCAGCGCCTCGCCGGTGCCCAGCTCCTGGATCGCCTGCTCGGTACTGAAGGCCGGGTTGGCGCGCATGGTCTGGGCGGCGGTTTTCACCGCCTTCTGGTCCTTCGGCGTAAAGGCGCGCAGGGCATGCTGCACGCGGTTGCCCAGCTGGCCGAGCACGGCGTCGGGAATATCCGCCGGGTTCTGCGAGACAAAGTAGACGCCGACGCCCTTGGAGCGGATAAGGCGGATCACCTGTTCAATTTTATCCAGCAGCACCTGCGGCGCGTCGTTGAACAGCAGATGCGCCTCATCGAAGAAGAACACCAGCTTCGGTTTATCGAGGTCGCCGGCTTCCGGCAGGCGCTCGTAGAGCTCGGAGAGCATCCACAGCAGGCTGGCGGCGTACAGCTTCGGCATCTGGTAGAGCTTTTCGGCGCTAAGGATATTGATCACCCCTTTACCGCTGGCATCGACGCGCATCCAGTCGGCAATATCCAGCATCGGCTCGCCGAAGAAGTGCTCGGCGCCCTGTTGCTCCAGGGTCAACAGCCCGCGCTGGATGGCGCCGATCGAGGCGCTGTTAATATTGCCGTACTGGTTCTGGAAAGACTTGGCGTTATCGCCGATAAACTGGGTGATGGCGCGGAGGTCTTTGAAGTCGAGCAGCAGCAGGCCGCGGTCGTCCGCGATGCGGAAAATAATGTTCAGTACGCCGCTCTGCACTTCGTTGAGATTGAGCAGGCGCGCCAGCAGCAGGGGGCCGAGATCGGAGACCGTCGCCCGCACCGGGTGGCCCTTCTCGCCAAAGATATCCCAGAGCACCACCGGGTTGGCGTGCGGCTCCCAGTCGCTGACGCCGATCTTCTCCAGCCGCGCCTGCAGTTTCTCTGAGCTCTGCCCCGCGGCGGCAATGCCGGTCAGGTCGCCCTTGACGTCGGCCATAAATACCGGCACGCCAATCTCCGAGAACGACTCAGCCAGCTTCTGCAGGGTGACGGTTTTACCGGTGCCGGTCGCACCGGTGATAAGCCCATGGCGGTTGGCCATCGCGGGCAGTAAATAGAGCGCGTTATCCAGCGTGCGCGCAATCAACAGGGGTGAGCTCATGGTCGATTCCTCCATTTATCCTGCGACGATTATAGGCAACCTCGTCGTCCGGCGTTGGGAAAATCGTCACGCGCCGCGCACGCTGTACCGTGAGGGCCTCAGGCGCAGTGGCGCTGGATGAGCGCGATGCTCTGCTCAATTTCGCGCTCGATATCCGCTTCGCTCCATTGCGCCAGCTCGGGGGCGAAGGGCTCAAAAGCATACACCCCCTGATAGCCGCGGGCTTCCAGCGCTTTAACCTGCTCGCAGGTGCCGAGACGATCCTGCGGGGTTAGCATGATGCGCTCGGCATCGGTGAGCTGCTCGCGCGGACGGCTATCGTCAACTCCTGAAAGGTGCACCAGCCCGATATCCGCCACCTCTACCTGGCTGAACTCGTCCGCCGCCTGCGGGTAAAGATGGTGATGGAAGGTATCGATCAGCAGCTTAAACGGCACGCGGGCGTCGTGGATCAGCGTCTGCGCCTGGTGCGCAGAACGCAGCGAGCTTTGCGGGAAGCCCAGCGGCTCCACCAGGCCGTGGATGCCATAGAAGGCGAACAGCGGCGCCAGGTCGCGCAGGGCGCCCAGGGTTTCGCTGGCCGGCACCTCGCTGCCGTCGTTGAGCGGACAGAGCACCAGCGATTTGGCGCCGATGGCCTGGGCCTCTTTCAGCAGCGATTCGGTCAACTGCCGCACCTCTTCGCTACGACGGTTAAAGGGGTAGACCGCGTTAATCGTCAGGATCTCGATGTGGTAGCGTGCCGCCAGCTCGCGCACCTGCTGATGGCTCAGATCGTCGGTCACTTTTCCACTGGGTAAATCGTTGCGCAGCTCGACCTTATTCAGGCCCAGACGGTTCACCAGACGGAAAAACGCTTCAATGCTGAGCGCTGGCGCGATTTTGCGGTTAATACAAAAACGTTGCATTGCGATGGCCATAGGACACTCCTGACGGAAGAGGGGGTAGGTTCGTTCAATTGGCTAACAGTCAAAACGTTTATTCCAAAATTAGCAAGAATGGAAATGATGAATGTTTGAGCTGTCTCGCAAAATATCACCGGCACCGACTACCGGCGCGACAGCGGCGGGAAGCCTGGCGTCGAGGGCAACGAGGCGCGATGCGGGAAGCGCACAGGCGACCGGTTAGTGCAAAATGCGACTGTTATCACCAAAATGAAATTTCATTTCACAACAATGTTGAAATATAAATTTCATTTTACTACGGTTATAGCACAGCAGAATCAGCGACGGGCCGGTGTGCGCTGGCCCCCTTCACTATGAGGCGAGAACATGACGATCACAGGAAACTTTATTGGCGGGAAAACCGTTATTAGCAGCAGCAACGAAACGATGCCGGTGTACGACCCGGCGACGGGCAAAGCGGTGCGCGAAGTCACGGTGTCAACCGCGCAGGAAGTCTCCGAGGCGATTCAGGTTGCTCGCGATGCGTTTGACAGCTGGTCCCGTACCACGCCGCTGCGCCGCGCCCGCGTGCTGTTCAACTTCAAAATGTTGCTGGAGCAGCACGTGGAAGAGCTGGCGGGGATCATCGTCAGCGAGCACGGTAAGGTGTGGTCGGATGCGCTGGGCGAGCTGACCCGCGGTATGGAAGTGGTCGAATTCGCCTGCGGGATCCCGCACCTGATTAAAGGCGAATACTCCTCTGACGTCGGCACCGGCGTCGACAGCTACTCGTTGATGCAGCCTCTGGGCGTGGTGGCAGGGATCACCCCGTTCAACTTCCCGGCGATGGTGCCGATGTGGATGTTCCCGCTGGCGCTGGCCTGCGGCAACAGTTTCGTCCTCAAGCCGCCCGCGCTGGCGCCGACGGCCGCTGTGCGTCTGGCAGAGCTGCTGAAAGAGGCCGGTCTGCCGGACGGCGTGTTTAACGTCGTGCACTGCAGCAATGAAGCTGCTGAGCAGCTGTACACTGACCCGCGTATTGCGGCGGTGAGCTTCGTCGGCTCCTCCGGCGTGGCGGAGTATATCTATAAGACCGCCAGCGCCCACGGCAAGCGAGTGCAGGCCTTCGGCGCCGCCAAAAACCACGCGATTGTGATGCCGGATGCCGATCTCGACGCCACCGTTAACGCCATTATGGGCGGCGCTTTTGGCTCCGCAGGCGAGCGCTGCATGGCGCTGCCGGTGGTGGTGGCGGTGGGAGATGAAACCGCCGACAAACTGATCGCCCGCCTGAAGCCGCTGGTGGAAGCGCTGAAAGTAGGCCCGGGCTGCATGCGTGGCCAGGAAGAGAACGAGATGGGACCGGTGGTGTCTGATACCCACCAGAAAAAAGTGCTCGGCTATATTGATAAAGGCGAAAGCGAAGGGGCAAAACTGGTGGTCGATGGCCGCAAACTGCGCGTGCCGGGTTACGACGCGGGCTACTATGTCGGCGGCACCCTGTTCGATCACGTCACCCCGGAGATGACCATCTGGCGTGAAGAGATCTTTGGCCCGGTGCTGGGGATTGTGCGCGCGGCGGACTATGACAGCGCCCTTGAGCTGGTCAACAGCCATGAGTTTGGCAACGGCAGCGCCGTTTTCACCAGCAACGGCCACACCGCGCGTGAATTCGTCCACGACGTGCAGGCGGGGATGGTCGGGGTGAACGTGCCGGTCCCGGTGCCGATGGCGTTCCACAGCTTCGGCGGCTGGAAGCGCTCGGTGTTTGGCGCGTTGAACGTCCACGGGCCGGACGGCGTGCGCTTCTACACGCGTATGAAGACCGCCACCGTACGCTGGCCGGCAGGGCAGCAGACCGTATCTGAATTCAGCATGCCGACGTTAGGTTAATCGGCGAAGGAGAGCGCCATGTCGTTACTGGCTAAATCGCGAAAAGAGGGACAGATCCAGCATATTACGCCGCAAAGCGCCGGTTGGCGCTATATCGGCTTTGATGTCTGGATGTTGAAAAAAGGGCAGACCGTGACGCTGGAGAGCGGCGATCGCGAGCTGTGCCTGGTGCTGGTCGCTGGGCTGGCGTCGGTGAAAACGCAACATGCCGATTTCCCGAATCTCGGTAAACGGATGTCGCCGTTTGAACGCACCCCGCCGTGGTCGGTCTACATCCCGCCGCAGGATAAAGTCGAGGTGACTGCCGATTCCGATCTGGAGCTGGCGGTATGCAGCGCGCCGGGCAAAGGCAGCTTCCCGGCACGCCTCATTCGGCCGGAAGACGTCGGGGTAGAGCACCGTGGGAAAGGGCGCAACCAGCGTCGGGTGCATAATATTCTGCCGGACAGCGCCGAGGCGGACTGCCTGCTGGTGGTGGAAGTCTACACCGACGAGGGGGCCACCAGTTCGTGGCCGTCGCATAAGCATGATACCGCCCAGCCGGGCAAAGAGACGCAGCTGGAAGAAACCTACTATCACCGCTTCGATCCGCCGCAGGGCTTTGCCTTCCAGCGGGTCTACACCGACGACCGCAGCCTGGACGCCTGTATGGCGCCCTACAACCACGATGTGGTGATGGTGCCGCGCGGTTACCATCCGGTGGCGGCGATTGCCGGTTACGATAGCTACTATCTGAACGTGATGGCCGGGCCGGACCGGAAATGGCTGTTCACCTGGGAAGATGACCACGCTTGGATCAACACGCCGGAGTACCCGCGCCACGACTGACGTGCGGTGCAGAAGCGGATAAAGAAGGCCGGTTAGCGATGCTAACCGGCCTTCTTGTTTGAGGGCGGTGGGTGTTTTTTCGCGAAACGCTCCGCGGAATCCCACTCCCGACCCGGCAAGCGCAGCGCCGCCGGGGAGGACACCTCCGGCGCCATACCCGCCTTTGTGCCGGATGGCGCTACGCTTATCCGGCCTACGGGAGCCTCCCGTAAGCTCCTATACCCCAGGCCCGGCAAGCGCAGCGCCGCCGGGCGATGACCACAGGCACGGTGCTGCTTTTATGCCGGGCGGCGGCTCACGCCTTGCCCGGCATACGGTTCGTGCGACCTGCCGTTAATTTATTCACCATTGTTGCTGAAACTGCCGGTGCTGACGGCCTCAAAATCGCTGAGACGTTCCCGGAAGGCCGGGGCAGCCCGCATGGATGCGGGCTGAGGGCCGTGTTTTGCACGGACGCTGCCTCGGCCCGACCCGAAGCCTGCAGGGATAAGTCGAAGGGACCGCGTAGCGGCGATTTTGCTGGCCGGAGCCCGGGGGTACAGGGGGCGGCGGCGACTGGCCGCCTCCTGTGCGCTCCCTGCGCCATGACAGGCATAACGCAGAAGATTAACCGGGAGCGCAATGTGCGCTGAAATCAATGCGACAAACGCTTTACCCGGATTAATAGGGTTGCATATCAATAACATTATCTCCGGTACCCCGCAGGCGCATATACCCCAGGCCCGGCAAGCGTAGCGCCGCCGGGCAGGACACCTCCGGCGCCATACCCGCCTTTGTGCCGGATGGCGGCTTCGCCTTATCCGGCCTACGGGATCCTCCCGTAAGTCCCTATACACCAGGCCCGGCAAGCGCAGCGCCGCCGGGCAGGACACCGCAGATACCGTAGCCATTTTTGTGCCGGATGGCGGCATAAAGGCCTTATCCGGCCTACGGGATCCTCCCGCAGGCTTATACTGCGCCGCCGAGTAACAAACGCCAGGCAGCCTATCTCACGCCTTCTGCTTGGCCTCGGACTCCTGGCTGCTGTTCAGCGCCAGCGAAACCGCCAGCGTCTGGGCCAGACACAGGGAAGCAACCTGCGAGCGGAAGCCATCCACCTGCGCTTCACGCACCACAAAGCAGACATCGCTGAAGGCCGCCAGCGGGCTGACCTGGCTGTCGGTAATGGCGATCTGCCGCGCTTTGCGCTGCGCGCCCAGCTCCACCAGCTCGACCACTTCCCGGGCGTACGGCGAGAAGCTCACCGCCACCACCACGTCTTTCGGACCGACCAGACTCAGCTGCTCGGTGAACATGCCGCCGAGGCCGTCGATCAGAAAGGCTTTACGATCGAGGTGACGCAGCGCATAGGTCAGATAGGAGGCGACGCTGAACGACCGGCGCAGACCAATGACGTAGATATTTTCCGCCTCGCCCAGCAGGGCCACCGCGCGCTCCAGATCATCGCTGGAGGTCTGCATCGCCAGCTGCTGCAACGCCTGGTTGTTCACCATCGTGAACATATTGAGGATTTCCGTCGGCGTTTCCGGCGGGCTGGACTCATCGCTGGTGGTCTGGCGGAAAAGACGGGCGCGCTCGGTATAGTTGGCGGTCTCTTCCATCAAATGTTGCTTGAACATCTGTTTCATTTCGTTAAAGCCGCTGAAGCCGAAGGCGTTGGCAAAACGAATCAACGTGGAAGGGGGAACATCCGCCTGTTGCGCAATGGAGGCCACGGTATCGAAAGCCACGCTATTGCTGTTATCAAGGATATAGCGGGCGACCTGTTTTAGGCGTTTGCTTAATGTATCGTAGCGACGCCTGATTTCATCCTGCAGGATGGTCAGCTGTGTTGGGTTATTGGCCATAGAGTGCGCTCTGAGAAAATGGAAGGAATATGGCTTCCAGTGTACCAAATGAAGCGAATTTTTCATTTATTGCGACGAAATACGCGATTCATTTCACGAAGAAACAGAAAAACGCCCGCTCCGCAAGGTGACGGAGACGGGCGTCGGGGGATCAGCGGCGGGCTTCGCGCCAGTAGCCAATAAGCGCCAGGTAGTTGCGTTTCACTTCCTCTATCAGGGCCTCATCGCTGAGCTCACCCTGCATCCAGCGCCGCGACGGCTGGCCAAAGATGGTGCGCCCGACGGCGAAACCTTTGATCATCGGGTGTGCGGCCGCCTCGGCGAAACCGGCGCGCAGTTTGTCGGAAGGCGCGTCAAGCCCGAGGATCAGGATCCCGCGGCTCCACGGATCTTCACGCTCGATAAGCGCGGTGATCTGCTGCCAGCTGGCGCTGGAGAGCGGCGGCAGCTTCCACCAGTCCGGCTTGATCCCCAGCTGATAGAAGTGTTCCAGCATAGTGTGGTAATGGCGCTCGTCTTTGTCCGGGCCATTTTCCGGCAGGATCACCTCCAGCAGCAGTTCATGGCCTGACTTGTTACAGGCCTGCCAGACCTCGAGCAGCAGGGCATCCTGCTCTGCACGCAGCGCCGCCGGGTCGTCCGGGTGATAGAAGACCAGGCATTTGACGACATGCTCCAGCGGCCAGTCGATCAGCTGCGAGCCGATGTTGCCATGCTCCAGACGCAGCGGTCGCGAGCTGGGCAGTTCGATAGGGCGCCCGATCCACCAGCCCTTGCCGGTAATGGCGTTGAGCGCACGCTGGCCGTAGGTACCGTCGGCCAGAATGCCGCTGCGCTGATCGAGACCTGCCTCCTGCGCTGCCGCTTCGGCCGCGGCCAACAACAGCAGCTTGAGCTGCGGAATGCAGGCTTCGTCGCGCCCGGTCTCCCGCGCCAGATCGGCCAGCTGTTTACGATGGTCAAAGGCGAAAATGCACAGCTCCGGCCACTGCTGACGGCGGCTGGTGACCCGGTGCAGGTGGTTGAGGCGCTCGTCGACGTCCGGGCGCGGCACCGATTCGGCGCGCTGCAGGTAGTCATCGAGTTCGACTTTGGTCGGCATCGCCGGCGCGCAGCCGTGGCGGGAGACCACCAGCGCCCCGCAGGCGTTGGCGTAACGGCAAGCCTGCTCCCAGCCTTCGTCGTTGAGCCAGCCGCGCAGCAGACCCGACATAAAGGCATCTCCGGCGCCCAGCACGTTGAGAACCTCCACGCGCACGCCCTGCTGTAGCGGCACCTGGTCCCAGCTGTCCGGGATGTCGCCTTCCAGCACCACGCAGCCCATCGGCCCGCGCTTGCAGACGAGGGTGGCTTTGGTGGCATTGCGCACATTTTTCAGCGCGGTCAGGGTATCGGTGCTGCCCCCGGCAATATGAAACTCTTCTTCGGTTCCCACCACCAAATCGAACAGATGCAGCACTTCCTGCAGCTGGCTGGTGACCGGTCCGGACTCAATGAAACGGGTTTCGCCATCGCCGAGCGAGGTGAGCCCCCACAGCACCGGACGGTAATCGATATCCAGCGCGGTACGCAGGCCGTGACGGCGGGCGTACTCCAGCGCCTTCAGCACCGCGGCGCGGGTGTTGGCGTGCGACAGGTGGGTGCCAGTCACCGCCAGCGCCCGGGAGGAGGCAATATACTCCTCGCTAATGTCGTCAGGCGTTAAGGCCATATCGGCGCAGTTATCGCGGTAGAAAATCAGGGGGAAGGTCTCCTGATCCTTAATCCCCAGCATCACCAGCGCGGTCAGGCGAGATTTGTCGGTAATCAGATACTCGGTATCCACCCCGGCGCGGTTGAGCGTTTCGCGCAGGAAACGGCCGTTGTGTTCATCGCCAACGCGCGCCAGCATGGCCGATTTCAGCCCCTGAATCGCGGTGCCAAAGGCCACGTTGCCGGAGGAGCCGCCCAGATATTTCGCGAAACTGGCAACGTCTTCTAGCCGCGAACCAATCTGCTGGGCATAGAGGTCGACGGCCACCCGACCTATACAGATGACGTCGAGCCGCTTTACTGCTGCATTCATAGCTAGGATTTCCTTTTTGGTGTCTGCTGCCTGGAAGGGTCGGGATCCCGACGTCGACTCCGTGAACAGCCTGAGGGTTATTGGTTACCCTTAGTTTGAGAAATAAATATTTCATTTGCAAACTAGTTCGAAATTAAAAAACCAAAAGTGTGAGGGATCTACCACTCTGCCGCACTGAGCCTCGCGCGAGCGCGGATCGCCCCCTCTGTCGACCCGGGGGAAAATGAAACGCCAAATGGCATCCATTTACCTATGATTTTTAAGGGGATATTGCCGTCTGGTGCGGCAAAAAAGGGCCCGAAAACGTGTCTGGAATGTAAGTGAAACGTATGAAATGGGTAGAGAGTTTGATCCTTCTCGCAAAATGAAATATTTCTTCTGTATTTGTATTTAATGAAAAAAATGTTTGCCTATAATCCACAGGTATTCCAGTGACGTGAACGACGGCCCCGGCGGCATCGGCGCGACGCCACACACAAATACTGAACAATAAGGATTGTGCATCATGGGCAAACTGAGACTGACAACGGCGCAGGCGCTGGTGAAGTTCCTCGATAACCAGTACCTGGAAGTGGATGGCGTAGAGCTGAAGTTCGTGAAAGGCATTTTCGCGATTTTCGGCCATGGCAACGTCCTGGGGCTGGGGCAGGCGCTGGAGCAGGACAGCGGCGATATGCGCGTCTATCAGGGGCGCAACGAGCAGGGGATGGCCCACGCGGCCACCGGTTTTGCCCGCCAGGCCCTGCGCCGGCAGATTATCGCCTGCACCTCCTCCATCGGTCCGGGAGCGGCCAACATGATCACCGCCGCCGGCACCGCCAGCGCCAACCGCATCCCACTGCTGCTGCTGCCGGGCGATGTCTTCGCCACCCGCCAGCCGGATCCGGTGCTCCAGCAGATTGAACAGAGCTACGATCTCAGCATCAGCACCAATGACGCTTTCCGCGCAGTCAGCAAATACTGGGACCGTATTACCCGCCCGGAACAGCTGATGAGCGCCTGCATCAACGCCATGCGCGTCCTGACCGACCCGGCGGAAACCGGCGCGGTGACGCTATGCCTGCCGCAGGACGTGCAGGGCGAAGCCTGGGATTACCCGGAATCCTTCTTTGCGCGCCGCGTGCACCGTCTCGACCGCCGCCCGGCCAGCGCCGCGCAGCTGGCGGACGCCGTGGCGGCCATCAAAGGCAGCCGTAAACCGCTGATCGTCTGCGGCGGCGGGGTGAAATACTCCGGCGCGGGCGAAGCGCTGTCCCGTTTCGCCGAGCGCTACGGGGTGCCTTTCGCCGAAACCCAGGCCGGGAAGGGGACGGTGGTCTCTTCTCACCCCCTGAACGTCGGCGGCGTCGGCGAGACGGGCTGCCTGGCGGCGAACCTGCTGGCGAAAGAGGCCGACCTGGTGATCGGCGTCGGCACCCGCTTCAGCGATTTTACCACCGCCTCGAAATGGATTTTCCAGCACCCGGAGGTGCGTTTCCTGAATATTAACGTCAGCAACTTCGACGCCTGGAAGCTGGACGGCATTGCCATGCTGGCGGACGCCCGGGAAGCGATGACCGCTCTCGACGCGGCGCTGGCGGACAGCGGCTGGCAGGCCGGCTGGGGCGCGCAGATCGAGAGCGTGCAGAGCCGTCAGTTAAAAGAGACCCAGCGCGTCTACCAGGCGGTGTGGCAGGAGAAATCCTTTGTGCCGGAGATCGACGATCATCTCGATCGTGAATCGGTGTATCGCGAGTTCCGCCAGATCACCGACTCCACCCTGACCCAGAGCAGCGTTCTTGGGGTACTGAATGAAACGCTGCCGGCCGAGGCGGTGATCGTCGCGGCGGCGGGCAGCCTGCCCGGCGATCTGCAGCGCGTCTGGCGCAACCGCGCGGAAAACACCTACCACGTGGAGTACGGCTACTCCTGCATGGGATATGAAGTCAACGCCGCGCTGGGCGTGAAGCTGGCGCAGCCGCAGAGCGAAGTCTACTCCCTGGTCGGCGATGGCTCGTTCATGATGCTCCACTCTGAGCTGGTCACCTCCCTGCAGGAGCGGGCGAAGATCAACGTCGTGCTGTTCGACAACATGGCCAACGGCTGCATCAACAACCTGCAGATGGAGCACGGGATGGACAGCTTCGGCACCGAGTTCCGCTACCGCCAGCCGGAAACCGGCCAGCTGCAGGGCGGCCTGGTGCCGGTGGACTTCGCCACCATCGCCGCCGGCTACGGCTGCAAAACCTGGCGCGTCACCACCCTGGACGAACTGCGCCACGCGCTGGACGCCGCCCGTCGCGAAACGGTCAGCACCCTGATTGATATTAAAGTGCTGCCGAAGACCATGGTGCACAAATACGGCAGCTGGTGGAACGTCGGGGTCGCCCAGACGGCGCTCTCTGAGCGGATCCGCAAAGTGGCGCAAATGATTAATGAAAAGCGCGCCCAGGCGCGTGATTACTAAAACGAACATCCACTCTGAATCCTACAGACTTACGGAGAAAACCATTATGTCGCTCAAATTAGGTGTCATCGGCGCTGGCGCTATCGGTAAAGAACACATCCGTCGCTGCACCCAGGTTCTGCAGGGCGCCACCGTTGTGGCGGTGTCTGATATCAATGCCGACAACGCCCGCGCGGCGGTCGCGCTGCCGGGCGTGCAGGCGGAAGTCTACGCCGACGGTCACGACGTGATTAACGCCAGCGATGTCGATGCCATCCTGGTCACCTCCTGGGACCCGACCCACGAAGAGTACACTCTGGCCGCCATCGCCGCCGGTAAGCCGGTGTTCTGCGAAAAACCGCTGGCGATGACCGCGGAAGGCTGCCGCCGCATCGTCGATGCCGAAATGAAGGCCGGCCGTCGTCTGGTGCAGGTTGGCTTTATGCGCCCGTACGACGAAGGCTATCTGGCGCTGAAAAAAGTGATCGACGATGGCGATATCGGCGCACCGCTGATGCTGCGCTGCGCCCACCGCAACCAGTCGGTCGGCGAGAACTACACCACCGATATGGCGATCACCAACACCCTGATCCACGAGCTGGACGTGCTGCGCTGGCTGCTGAACGATGACTACCGTTCCGTGCAGGTGCGCTTCCCGCGCTCCACCTCGCACACCCATGCGCGCCTGAAAGATCCGCAGATCGTCTCCTTTGAAACCAAAAAAGGCACCCTGATCGACGTCGAAGTGTTCGTGAACTGCCAGTACGGGTATGACATCCAGTGCGAAGTGGTCGGCGAAACCGGGATTGCCCGTCTGCCGGAGCCGTCGGCCGTCCAGATGCGCAAGTCCGCCAGCCTGTCGACCGCCATCCTCACCGACTGGAAAGACCGCTTTATCAAAGCCTACGACGTCGAGCTGCAGGCCTTTATCAACGACGTCAAAGCCGGCCAGCTGCACGGCCCGTCGGCCTGGGACGGCTACGCGGCGTCGGTGGCGGCGGACGCCTGCATTAAAGCGCAGGGAACCAGCGAGCCGGTTGAAGTGACGCTGCCTGAGTGCCCGGCATTCTACAAACGTTAAGCACGTTTTGCTGACGGAACTTCTTTGCACAGGTAACGACGATGAAAATTGCTTTTGATGTGGATGTCATTAAGGACCTCGGGATCACCCGCATGGTCCATCAGGTAGCGGAGTGGGGCTACAAGTACATTGAACAGTCGCCGCACCCGCAGATTAACCCGTTCTACAAGCACCCGCGCGCCAGCCGGGAGATCATGGCGGAGTACAAGCAGGCGCTGCGCGATACCGGCCTTGAGCTGTCGTCGTTTATCTGCGTCTACCGCTGGTCCGGCCCGGACGAACTGCGCCGTCAGGCGGCGGTGAAAAACTGGAAACGGCTGGTGGAAATTGCGGTGGAGATGGGCGTTCAGGTGATCAACACCGAGTTCTCCGGCGATCCGAATCAGCCTGAGATCTGCGATGAAATGTTCTATCGCTCAATGGAAGAGCTGTTGCCGATTTTTGAGCGGGAAGGCATCCGCGTGGAGATCCAGGCGCATCCCTGGGATTTCTGCGAAGAGAACAATGAAACCGTCGATATCGTGAAGTCGTTCCGCAGCGATAACGTGAAGTACGTCTACAGCGTGCCGCACACCTTTTTCTACGACAAAGGCGTCGGCGACGTGGCGAGCATGCTGCGCTATGCCGGGAGCGATCTCTCCCATGTCCTGATTGCGGACACCCGCAATCATACGAAACATTGCCGCTATATCGTTAACCCGCCGGGCGTGGATGCCGTGGTGCACCAGCACGTAGGCGTCGGGGAAGGGGATGTGGATTTCGACGCGCTATTCCGCACCCTGCGCGAAATGAAATTCGCCGAGCAGACCTTCAAGGTCGGCGGGGAGCCGATTGTCGCCACCTCGCTGTTTGGCTACCCGGAAAAAATGAAATACCAGGCAGTGGAAACCCGTGAACTTATTGAACGTGAATTGCTGCGCCGGTAAGGCGCAGCGGCAGGAGCCCTACTATGAACAAAGATAACGTCAAACTGGCTATCGCCCCGATCGGCTGGACTAACGATGATATGCCGGAGCTCGGCAGCGAAAACACTTTCCAGCAGATCGTCAGCGAAATGGCGCTGGCCGGCTTTACCGGCAGCGAAGTCGGCAGCAAATATCCGCGCGACCCGGCGGTTCTCAAGCCGATGCTGGATATTCGCGGCATTCAGATCTGCAACGCTTGGTTCAGTACCTTTTTCGCCAACGGCCAGCGGGAAAAAACCATTGATGAATTCGTCAATCACATGAACTTCCTTCATGCGATGGGCGCGAAAGTGATTGGCTGCTCCGAGCAGAGCGGCAGCATCCAGGGGCTGGATAAACCGATCCTCGGCGATGCGAAGCCGTGCTTCAGCGACGAAGAGTGGCAGAGGGTGGCAGAAGGCTACAACACCCTCGGCCGCCTGGCGGCGGAGAAGGGGATGCAGGTCTGTCTGCACCACCACATGGGCACCGGCATTCAGACCACCGCGGAAATCGACAAATTTATGTCGCTGGTGGACGAGCGCGTCTTCCTGCTGTTCGACACCGGCCACGCCTGGTATTCCGAAGGCGGCGAAGCGCCGATGCTGGCGATCCTCAAAGAGTATCTGCCGCGCATCAACCACGTTCACCTGAAAGACGTCCGCCCGCCGGTGATTGACCAGGTGCGCCGTGACGGCCTGTCGTTCCTCGACGGCGTGAAAAAAGGCACCTTCACCGTCCCGGGCGACGGGGTGATCGATTTCCGTCCGGTGTTCAAGCTGCTGGACGACTTTGGCTATAAAGGCTGGATGGTAGTGGAAGCCGAGCAGGATCCTGCCCTGGCCAATCCTTTCGAATACGCCGTCAAAGCGCGCAAATATATTCGCGAAACGGCAGGGATCTAATCGTTGTGACATTTTCAGTCCATACCGGGTATGGCCTGCTTTTTTCCTTTCTCAACCGGACCCAGGGCTTAACCACAGCGCCGGACAGTTCCCTCTCCCTCAGGGAGAGGGCCGGGGTGAGGATGACGATGACGGGTAACGCGTCACTTCACTTCCGCCAGCGCGGTCTTATCCACATAAGGTTTCATCAGCGCATCGGCTTCCTTCTGCGCTGCCTGAACCGCCGCTTCCGGCGTCACTTTGGCATCATTGACCACCGCCGCCAGCTGGTTCTCCATCGCCTTACGCACCGCCACGGTCTCCCAGGTGGAGTACCACGGATGGGCGTACTTAAGCTGCTCAAGCGCGATCGCCGCCCGCGGATCCTGCTGCAGATAGGCCTTCATCTCCGGCGTATCATATGACGCCTTGCGCGGCGAGAAGTAGCCGGTGAAGCGGCTCCACGCGCCGTTCACGTCGGGGCTCACCAGATAGGTCAGGAACTGATACGCCGCTTTCTTCTGCGCCTCGCTGATGCCTTTAAAGCTCACCAGGCTGGCGCCGCCGATCGGCACCGCGCGCTGCTCTTTGGCCGGCAGCATCGCCACCCCAAGCTCAAAGTCTTTGCTGTTCTCGCGCATAAAGCCCAGCGCGCCAGTGCTGAGCATCGCCATCCCGAGCTTGCCGGAGAAGAACGCGGCGCTGATCTGCTTCGAGTTCAAGACCCCGGACGGCATCACCTTGTCCTTGTAGATCAGATCCTGCCAGAAGCGCAGAGCGCCGATGGCGGTCGGCGAGTTGTAGTAGACCTCGCCCGGATAGTCTTCGTTAAAGTATTTCCCGCCGTTGGCGCGCACCAGCGCCGAGAAGATCCAGCCGCCGTAGTCGTCGTTGGTCGACGGCAGCATGATCCCCCACTGGCCTTTGCTTTCGTCGGTCAGCTTTTTGGCATCGGCCAGCAGCTCGGCCCAGGTCTGCGGCGGCTGTTTGATCCCGGCCCGATCGAACATCGTCTTGTTGTAGTAGAGGATCGGCGTCGAGTTATGGAACGGGATCGCATAGGTGGTGCCCATCACCTGGGCATTCTTATGCATCGCGGGCCAGAATTCCTTGTGCAGAAAATCGCCGGCCTTTTGATCGCCATATTTAAACAGCTCGTCCATCGGCAGGATCTCATCCTTCAGCGCCAGATCGGTGGTGAAGTTAGCGGACATGATCACCAGCGCCGGCGGCTGGCCGGCCTTCTGCGCCGATTCGGCTTTGATCTTGGTGGTGTCGTAGTTGCCGGTGAAGATGCCGCGTACTTCGACATCCTGCTGTGAGTCGTTGAATTGCTTAATGACGCGGGTCATCTCCATGGTCAGCTTGCCGTCCACCGGCGCCGGGAACATGAAGTCTATTTTTTCTTTCGCCAGCGCCGCGCCGCTCAGGGCAAGACTGAGCCCAACCGCGACTAGCGTAAAAGGTTTAAACATGATTACACTCCATCAATAAATTATGCTGGGTCTCAGCATGAAAAAGATGCACATCGGCAGGCGAGAAGCCGATCGGTAGCGACTCGCCTTTCTCCGGCACCGTGCCGCGGTGGCGGCGGCTAAAGCGCAGGGTGCCGATCGGGGTGCTGACGTGGAGCAGGTAATCGGCCCCCATCAGTTCTCGTTGCAGAACGGTGGCCGGCAGGCGCAGATGGCCCTCCTCCACGCGGTCGGTAATATGTTCCGGGCGAACGCCCAGCCAGACGCGGGTCTGATCCCGGTGGCGCGGCGGCAGCGGATGGCGCTGTTCTCCCAACAGTACTTCACCGTTGGCGCAGGGCAGCGACAGGAGGTTCATCGCCGGCGAACCGATAAATCCGGCCACGAACAGATTGGCCGGGTTGGCGTACAGATACTCCGGGCGCCCGACCTGCTGCACGTGGCCGCCGTTCATCACCACGATGCGGTCGGCCATCGACATCGCCTCGGTCTGATCGTGGGTCACATAGATGGTGCTGGTTTTCAGCTGCTGGTGGAGCGCCATAATGCTGTCGCGCACTTCGCTGCGTAGGCGGGCGTCGAGGTTGGAGAGCGGCTCGTCCATCAGGAACAGCCGCGGATTGCGCACAATCGCCCGGGCCATCGCCACCCGCTGGCGCTGGCCGCCGGAGAGCTTCGCCGGTTTGCGGTCAAGCAGCGCCTCCAGCTGCAGCATCTGCGCCACTTTGTCCACCCGCGGCTGCCAGCTGCTTTTCTCTTCCTTGCGCACCTTCATGCCGAAGGTGATGTTGTCGCGCACCGACAGATGGGGGAACAGGGCATAGTTCTGGAAGATCATCGCGAAGTTGCGCTCGCGCGGCGTGGCGGCGGTGATGTTCTCATCATGCAGCCAGATTTGGCCTTCGCTGACCGGCTCCAGCCCGGCGAGCAGGCGTAGCAGGGTGCTTTTCCCGCAGCCCGACGGGCCGACCAGCACCACGAATTCGCCTTCGTGAATATCCAGCGACAGGGCGCTGAGCGCCGGTTTGCCGTCGAAACGTTTACTGATGTTTTGCAGACTGAGCATGGCGGTTAGCGCTCTTCCGTTGGGCAACTGATGTTTTCGTCGTACAGCCACGGCCCGGCGTAGTGGGCCAGCGAGTGCTGGTAGCTCACCCACTGCTCACCGACCTGACGGTGCATCAGGCACGAGGCCGGGGAGAGGTCGTAATAGGGCCGGGTGTCTTCGTGGCAGTACGGTACCTGATGGACGGTGCCGGGAATGGTGGAGATCAGCGCCTGGCGATACTGGGTCATGGTCAGGCTGTGGTTGTGGCCGCAGAAGATGCGCGTCAGCGACGGGAAACGCTCCACCAGCGCCAGCAGACGGTGGCCGTTTTCGCAGGCGATCGGGTCCATCTGCGCATTGCCCAGCGGCAGCGGCGGGTGGTGCATAAAGATCGTTGCCGGTTTGTCGCCGCCCTCGAACAGCTGGGCCTCCAGCCAGCCGATGGTCTCGTCGGTCAGCCAGCCTTTTGACGTGCCGGCATGACTGGAGTCGATAAACAGCAGGCGGGTGGCGAAGTCATCCACCGCATAGCGCATATTTTGCGGATCGTTGCCCAGCTGCGGGCACAGCGGGTGAAGATGCTCGAGAAAATGGGCTTTGTCGTCGTGGTTGCCGGGGATCAGATACAGCGGATAGTTCAGGCTGCCGAGGATCTGGCGGGCCACCTGATACTCCTCCGGGCGGCCGCAGTTGACGATATCCCCGCTCACCACCACCGCGTCCGGGCGCTCGCGCAGCGCGTTAAGCTGGGAGACCACGTCGGCGTTGGCGGCATTGACGTCGATAAAGCCGTACAGCTTCTCGCCGCGGCTGCGGAAATGGGTATCGGAAATGTGCGCTAACAGCATGAATCACTCCTTATTTGATCCCGGAGAAGCCGAAGCTCCGCAGGAACTGTTTCTGAAAAAGGATGAACGCCAGCATCAGCGGCAGGCAGACCATCAGCGTCCCGGCGCCGATGGTGCCCCACTGGCCGCCGGATTCGGCGCCCATGGCGAAGGAGACCAGCCCGACGTTCAGCACCTGCTTATCGGGATCGTTGAGCATCATCAGCGGCCACAGGTACTCGTTCCAGTGGTAGGTAATGCTGACGGTGGCGAAGGCCAGCACCGACGGCCAGGACATCGGCAGCAGTACGCGGAACAGCACCTGCCACCAGCGGCAGCCCTCCATCAGCGCCGCCTCCTCCAGCTCTTTCGGGATGGCGAGGAACGCCTGACGCATCAGGAACACGCCGAACGCCGAGGTGAAGTAGGGCATCATCACCCCGGTGAGGGTGTTGAGCAGGCCGAAGGTTTTCAGGGTCAGCATGTTCGGCACCATCATCACCACCGGCATGATCATCAGCTGCACCAGGAACAGGAGAAACAGCGTCTGCTTGCCGCGAAACTCGTGACAGGCGAAGACGTACCCGGCGGTGGTGATGGTCAACAGCTGCACGAAGAAGGTGCCGAAGGTGAAGATAAGGGTGTTGGTATACAGGCTTAGCCAGTCGGCGCTCTGCCAGGCGTCGCGGAAGTTATCGAGGGTCAGCGGCAGGCGGGGCAGCAGCGACGCCATATCGTCGCCGAAGGTGGTAGCGCTGAACGAGGTCGCCAGCATCCAGATAAACGGGCTGACCCACAGCAGCGCCATGCAGCACATTAATACTGTGAGCGTAAAGGGCGACGAGCGGCGCAGGCGCAGCCACAGCGGACGGGCGGCGGCGGGCGTGCGGACCAGCAGCGGCGAGATTTCAGCGCTCATAGTGGGCTCCTTTCTCCAGCAGTTTCAGGTTAATCAGCGAGAAGGCGAACAGCCCGGCCAGGGTGAGGAAGGTGGCGGCGGAGGCTTTACCGAGGTCGTGGGTATCCCAGGCGAGATTCTGGATGTAATAGAGCAGCACGGTGGTGGCGTTGTCCGGCCCGCCGCGGGTCATCACCGCCACGTGGTCGATCTGGGTGATGGAGTAGATCAGCGCGGTGGTGATCACAAAGCTCAGGGTCGGGCGCAGCAGCGGTAGCGTGACCTTAAAAAAGACCTGCGTGCGGGTAGCCCCCTCCATCAGCGCCGCTTCCCGCGTCGAGGCCGGAATGCTCTGCAGCCCGGCGAGGAAAAACAGCATGTAATAGCCGGCGAACTTCCACACGCCGATCAGCGCCAGGGCCAGCAGCGCGCTATTGCTGCGCCCCAGCCAGTTGTTGTTCATCGGCCCGAACAGCTTTGCCAGATAGTGGTCGAGCAGGCCGAGGCCGGGCATAAAGATAAACAGCCACAGCGCGGCGGCGCTGACCATCGGGATAATCATCGGGAAGAAAAAGGCGGTGCGCAGCCAGCGGTTGACGCGATGGTTCTCGCTCAGGGCGACCGCCAGCAGCAGGGCGAGGGTCACCCCGGGCACTACCGTCAGCAGGATATAGAGCAGATTATTGACCAGCGACTGCCAGAAAACGCCGTCGGCAAACAGGCGGGCGAAGTTATCCAGCCCGACGTACTGCGCGCCGTCGCTGGCTATACGGGTATCAAACAGGCTGTCATACACCGAACGCCCCAGCGGGAACCAGGTAAACAGCAGTAAAAACAGCAGGGAAGGCGACAGGATCAGCCAGGGAAGCCAGGTCTTTCTCATGGTGACGCGCATCTCGTTCAGCCATTTATCGAAGCCCGGATTGTGGGAAGCAATGACTACAGAGGCATGGCGGGGAGATGACGGTTTGATGAAGCGACGGGGAAAACGCCGGGCGAGCGGGCCGCCCGGCGGGAGAGAAGGATCAGAAGTCGGCTTTCAGCACCGCGCGGTAGCGGGCTTTGCCTTCGCGAACGTGCTTCAGCGCTTCGTTAATCTGCGACATCGGGAACAGCTCGGTGGTCGGAGCCACTTTGCTGCGCCCGGCAAACTTCATCAGCGTGCGCAGTTCGGACGGGTTACCGGTCGCCGAGCCGGAGATGCTGCGGTCGCCGCCGATCAGGGTAAAGGCCGGCACCGGGAACGGCTTCATCACCGCGCCGACGGTATGGAAGTTGCCGCCGTAAGCCAGGGCTTCGAAGTACGGCTGCCAGTCGAGGTCCACCGCCACGGTGTTGATGATCAGGTCAAACTGACCGGCCAGCGCTTTTAAGGCTTCCGGATCGCGGCTGTTGACCACGCGATCGGCGCCCATCGCCAGCACTTCCTGCTCTTTGGCCGGGTTGGAGCTGAAGGCGGTCACTTCCGCGCCCATCGCCCGCAGCAGCTTAATGGCGATATGGCCGAGGCCGCCGATGCCGATCACCCCGACGCGGCTGGTGGCGGTGACGTGGTGGGTCAGCAGCGGTTTAAAGACGGTGATGCCGCCGCACAGCATCGGGCCGGCGGACGCCAGATCGATGCTCTCCGGCAGGGGGATCACCCACTGCCAGTCGGCGCGCAGCTTATTGGCGAAGCCGCCGCGGTTGAGAATGGTCGGCACCGAGCCTTCCAGACAGTTGATCTGGTTGCCGCTGATGCAGGCGTCGCAATGGCCGCAGCTGCGCGCCGTCCAGCCGATGCCGACCTTCTGGCCAATCTTCAGCCCTTTATCCTGCGCCGCGCTGCCCAGCGCCGCCACCCGGCCAATCACCTCGTGACCGGCCACCAGCGGGTAGCTCGACATCCCCCATTCGTTGTCGATCATCGACAGGTCCGAATGGCAGATCCCGCAGTATTCCACCTCAACTTCGACATCTTCCGGCTGCAGCTCGCCGGCATCGTACTCCCACAGCGACAGATCGGCGCCCGCTTCTTTGGCGGCGTAGCTTTTAATGATGGTCATGTTCATTTCCTTGGGGTTGGCGTGATAACCCAGAAAGTGTAGAGCATGGTATTCCCCGGCGCTTGGCAATCGGAGGGGTCGCGAAGCGGGCGGACCAGCCGCCCGTTAAGGTCAGCGGCTGGCCAGCGGCCACTGATTAAGGCGGATGCCGCGCTGCGGGGCGTTCTCGGCAAAATCATCCAGCACCGCCCGCACGTCCGGGTCGAGGTAGCCGACGCTGTCGTGCTCGACGATCACCACGCTCTTTTCCGGAATCTTCGCCAGCAGGGCCAGCAGATGCGGATTGTGCATAAAGGTCAGATTCTGCTGGATGCGCAGCACGTAGTGGTCATCGTAGCGCGCCAGCTGCAGCGAGTGGCGATGGCTGCGCCAGAGGCTGAACGCCATCTGGGTGGCAAGACCAATCCCGATCCCCGCCAGCATGCCGCAGGCGATAATCCCGCCGATGGTGGCGAGGAACGGAACGTACTGCGCCGCACCCTGGCGGAACTGCTCGATAAACAGCCGCGGCGTCGCCAGCTTATAGCCGGTATACAGCAGCACGGCGGCGAGGCTGGCGAGCGGGATTAAGGTCAGCAGGCCGCTGAACCACAGGCCGCAGATTAACAGCAGGACGCCGTGGATAAAGATCGACAGCTTGCTCTGCGCGCCATTGCTGACGTTCACCGAGCTGCGGACGATCACCGCGGTGATCGGCATCGCCCCCAACACGCCGGAGAGCAGATTGCCGACGCCCTGGGCGACCATTTCGCGGTTCGGCGAAGGCGGCGGATTTTGCGGGCGCAGCTTTTTCAGCGCCTCCTGGCTCAGCAAGGTTTCGAGGCTGGCGACCAGCGCCAGGGTTACCGCCACCACCCACACCGACGGATTGCGCCACGCGCTCCACGCCGGAGATTCCAGCTCGCCCAGCAGGTCGCCGAGGCTGCCGAACGCCGGCAGGGTAATACGCGGCAGAGCGGCCAGCTGCTGCGGCGCAAAATGGGTCAGCAGCAGAGTGGTCACGCAGCCGAGCAGGACGGCGATCAGCGGCCCGGGGATCCAGCGCAGGCTCTTCACCCGGCGGATAAGCGGCGAACCCCACAGCCATAGCACTAGCAGACCGCCCGCGGCGACGGCAATCGCAGTGACGGAGAAAGCGGCGTTGCCCTGAACCACTTCGGCAAGTCCGGTCTCTTCCGCCGTGCCGAGCGCGACGGGGATCTGCTGCATAATCAGCAGGATGCCGATCGCCGCCAGCATGCCTTTGATGACGCTGGCGGGAACCAGCGAGATAAAGCGCCCGGCGCGCAGGATGCCGAACAGCAGCTGTAGCACGCCGGCCAGCACCAGCGCCATCAGGAAGACGGAGAAGGAACCCAGGGATTCAATGGCGGCGACGACGATGGTAACCAGTCCGGCGGCGGGGCCGCTGACGGCGAAGCGGGAAGGGCTGAGGGCGGTGACGACCAGGCCGCCGATGATGCCGGTCAGCAGGCCGACGAAAGGCGGTAAGCCGCTGGCCTGGGCGATGCCGAGGCACAGCGGCAGGGCGACAAGGAAGACGACGATGCCGGCGAGAGAGTCCTGACGAAGCGTGTTCATGGGGCGTGCTCCTGCGGTGAGAGGTGTTCGACGAGGGTGGTTAAATGGCCGGAAGCCAGATCGTAGACGCAGCCGTGCAGGCTGAGCGGCCGCCCGCTGGCGAGCACCGTCTGCACCGGCTCACTCTCCAGCAGACGGGCGAACTGGGCGCGAACGTTGGCTTCCACCAGGGCGTCCAGCGCATGGCGAGAACGCTCCGCGTTGGCGCTGGTGCTGGCGCTGGTGCTGGCGCCGGGGGAGGCCGCAATACAACAGTCATCGGCGATCTGCGCAATTTCGTGATGCAGGGTGTGGCGCAGCTGGCCGATGCGGCGAGCCAGCGCCGAGGACTCCTGCGCCAGCGGCAGGGTGGGCAGAGAGAGCGCCGCCTGCACGCCGCCGCAGCCGTAGTGGCCGCAGAGCACCACCCGCTCCACCTCAAGGTAGTGGAGGGCATACTGCAGGACGCTCATGACGTTGTCGTCGGCGGGATCGAGCATGTTGGCGATATTACGGTGGACAAAGAGCTCGCCGGGCTGGCTGCCGGTGAGCACCTCGGAGGGCACGCGGCTGTCGGAGCAGCCGATCCACAGCGAGTGGGGCCTCTGCCCGTCGATCCATTTTTCGAAATAGTCCGGGTCATGCTGACACTTCTGCAGCGCCCAGCTGCGGTTGCGGGCCAGCAAAGGTTTTAACGTCGTCACAAGTATTCTCCTGAGTTAATTCATCGAGTGAATATGTCCATCAAGACTCGTACAGCGACTAGTAAAAATAGTGTTTACCGGAACCCTTCACGCCTGAGGAAAATCCTGGAATAAACGGCAAAAAGAAAACTTTTCATTAATGTAAAGTTATAAAAATATTGATGAAATTAATATTCTGCTGCGGGGCGAGTGAATAACAAAAAGGTATTGGTTAAAACTTTCTGGAATATATGGGAATGCGAGTGGGTAGGGGCGGGGGAATATTGAGGGATTGGATATTGGGGATGGATGGGGAGCGTTGGGTTGTGTTGAGGTATGCGGATGAGAGTGATGTGAGAAAAACTTGAGATAATTTTGAGTGGGGTTTGGGGGGCAAGGGGGAAAGGGGAGTGGCTGGCAGGTGGAGCTGGGTTTGCGGGAGGGGGCGGTGGTGATTGCTGGTGGCATTGACGCCCTGGAATAGCAGCAAAAGGTGACGCCGCGCAGGATAGCGCTGTTTTTTTCAACACTTAGCGCATTGACGACACGCTGTCGCTTGCATGGCCGCCGCCGACAGGTATAATCCAGAACGTTTCCGCATCCCCTTCAGTGCCGAAGTGGCGAAATCGGTAGACGCAGTTGATTCAAAATCAACCGTAGAAATACGTGCCGGTTCGAGTCCGGCCTTCGGCACCATCGGAACATCAATAGACGTCAACGGACGTCTTTTTTTGTGCCTGAAATCCAGTATTTACCTATCATTCCCGTTATATTAACTCTCTCAAGGTCAACCGACTTCAACGTACATCTACCAACAGATGTTGGTACAGATGATGGTATTTCCGGTTCGATAATGCTTGTACCAACAGGGAGGGGATAAGCATGGCTCTAACAGATATTAAAGTCAGAACAGCCAAGCCAACGAATAAGCAATACAAGCTGACCGATGGCAACGGTATGCATCTTCTCGTCCACCCAAATGGTTCAAGATACTGGCGTCTGCAGTACCGCTTTGGTGGAAAGCAAAAGATGCTGGCTTTGGGTGTATATCCTGATGTGTCTCTTGCCGATGCCAGAACTCGTCGTGATGAGGCTCGAAAGTTGTTGGCAAACGGCATCGATCCGGGAGACAAAAAGAAAAATGATAAGGTTGAGCAGGAAGCCGCTCGTACTTTCGAACAACTTGCTATTGAGTGGCACGCCACGAATAAAAAGTGGTCGGAAGAACATAGCCGACGAGTGCTGAAAAGCTTGGAGGACAATCTATTTCCTGCCATTGGTAAGCGAAATATTACTGAACTCAAAACTCGAGATCTGTTAGCCCCTATCAAAGTTGTTGAACTGTCAGGGCGTCTTGAAGTGGCTTCACGGCTGCAACAGCGAACAACTGCAATTATGCGTTATGCCGTTCAGAGCGGTTTGCTTGACTATAATCCTGCGCAGGAGCTGGCTGGAGCGGTTGCTTCAAGTAACAGACAGCATCGAGCAGCCCTTGAATTGAAACGTATCCCCGAGCTTCTTCAACGCATTGATAGCTACACCGGCAGACCTTTAACTCGCCTTGCTGTTGAGCTAACTCTTCTTGTCTTCATCCGTTCCAGTGAATTGCGCTTTGCTCGTTGGTCTGAAATCGATTTTGAATCATCTATGTGGACGATTCCAGCCGAGCGAGAAGCTATTGACGGGGTAAAGCACTCCCAGCGTGGATCAAAAATGCGTACGCCTCATTTGGTACCGCTGTCTCGCCAAGCGTTAGCAATCCTTAGACAGGTACACAAACTTAGTGGAGATCGCGATTTTGTTTTCATTGGCGATCACGACCATCGAAAACCGATGAGTGAAAACACGGTGAACAAGGCGCTGCGCGTTATGGGATATGACACTAAGGTAGAGGTTTGTGGGCATGGTTTCAGGACGATGGCATGTAGCTCATTGATAGAATCGGGATTGTGGTCGAGGGATGCGGTTGAACGGCAGATGAGCCATATGGAGCGTAACTCTGTGCGCGCAGCTTATATTCATAAGGCCGAGCATCTGGATGAGCGCAGACTGATGCTGCAGTGGTGGGCTGATTTTCTTCATGCGAATCGTGAGAAGGCGGTGAGTCCGTTTGATTTTGCCCAGTATTTCTCTGATAAGTCTTAGCTCGATGTGATCCGAACTATGGTTGGAAGACTGGCTTCTGGATAAACTAATGGCCATTCAAGAAGATGACACATTATTGAGTGTTGCCAGCTTCCGACCCGAACATGTTAGGCGTCAGATTTAGTAAGTCGCTGATTCGCAGCCTATTTTAATCAGGAACGTTGAATTGAACGAAGTAACTATCAATCTGAGTCAGCTTGAAAACCATCTTTGGGAGTCAGCCAATATCTTGAGAGGCCCCGTTGATGCTGCTGATTTTAAAACATATATTTTTCCTCTACTTTTCTTTAAACGCATCTGTGATGTATGGGATGAAGAATTCAAAGAGATTCTTGTCGAATCGGGTGATGAATCCCTGGCACACTTTCCCGAGTCCCATCGCTTCCAGATCCCTGATGACTGCCACTGGGATGATGTGCGCTCAAAAGCAGTGAACGTCGGTGCTGCTCTCCAGCGGGCTATGCGTGAGATTGAAAAGGCTAACCCAGAGACCCTGTACGGCGTTTTTGGTGATGCTCAATGGTCAAATAAAGAAAGACTTTCAGATGCTTTGCTTAAAGATCTTATCGAGCACTTTTCAAAATTCCCATTTGGTAATAAGAACATCAACTCTGATCTACTTGGTGATGCGTATGAATACCTGATCAAGAAGTTTGCAGACGCAACGAACAAAAAAGCCGGGGAGTTTTATACCCCGCGAAGCGTCGTCCGGTTGATGATCGACATGCTCTCTCCTGAGGAAACGGATACCATTTATGACCCAGCCTGTGGTACAGGCGGTATGCTATTAGCAGCCGTACAGCATGTGAGAGAGAAGCATGGCGATGTGAAACGTCTTTGGGGCAAGCTCTTTGGACAAGAAAAAAATCTGACAACATCATCTATTGCCCGCATGAACCTGTTCCTGCACGGCATAGAAGACTTTCAGGTGGTTCGCGATGATACTTTACGTAATCCCGCTTTTTTCGAAGGTGACCAACTTGCCACATTCGATTGCGTGATTGCCAATCCCCCATTCTCACTTGAAAAATGGGGTGATGAACTTTGGGTAAATGATCCCTTTGGGCGAAACTTTGCTGGTCTTCCTCCTACAAGCAGCGGCGACTTTGCTTGGGTTCAGCATATGGTCAAATCCATGGCAGAAGGCTCGGGGCGAATGGCTGTAGTTCTGCCTCAAGGGGCATTATTCCGCAAGGGGACAGAAGGTAGTATTCGCCAAAAGCTATTACAAATGGATCTTATTGAGGCCGTTATAGGGCTAGCCCCTAATTTGTTTTATGGCACCGGTTTAGCCGCCTGTATTCTGGTATTGCGCAAGAAAAAACGTGCAGATATGAGTCGTAAGGTCATGATTGCGGATGCTTCCCGGTTGTTCAAACGCGGTAGAGCTCAGAACTTTTTGGAACCTCAACATGCTGCTGAAATTTTACAGTGGTATAAAAATTTCAGTGATGTTAAGGACGTTGTACGTATTTTAGACTTGGCAGACATTGAAGCTGAAGACTGGACGTTGAATATTTCACGTTATGTCCTGCCTCCTTCGCAAGACGATATTCCTTCACTTCCGGATGCTGTCGAAGCGTTCAAAACGGCGCTTACTCGTTGTCGCAATACAGAAGAGCGACTTGCCCAGGTCATGGACGAAGGGGGATGGTTGAAATGAGCCGTATTACTCAGCAGGAACTGGAAAGCTACCTATGGGGTGCAGCTGTACTGTTACGCGGTTTGATTGATGCCGGAGACTACAAGCAGTTCATTTTCCCATTATTATTCTTCAAACGTATCTCTGATGTCTGGGACGAAGAATACCAGACTGCTCTTGAGGCATCAGATGGCGATCTTTCTTACGCTCAGTTCGCCGAAAACCATCGTTTCCAGATCCCCGAGGGGGCGCACTGGAATGACGTACGGCAAACGCCAAAGAATGTTGGCGCTACGATCCGGCAAGCCATGAGGGATATCGAATCTGCCAACCCAAACATGCTTGAAGGCATATTTGGCGATGCCCCTTGGACTAATCGTGAACGTTTACCCGACAAAACGTTAAAGGACCTTATCGAACATTTCTCGACCCAAGTTCTGTCGGTCGCGAATGTGCCAGAAGATGAACTGGGTAATGCCTACGAGTACCTGATTAAAAAGTTTGCCGACGACTCCGGTCATACCGCTGCCGAGTTCTATACCAATCGCACCGTCGTCCATTTAATGACTCAACTCCTGGCTCCACAGGTAGGGGAATCGATCTACGATCCTACCTGCGGCACAGGCGGTATGTTGATTTCGGCTCTGGACGAAGTGAAACGTTCCGGCGGCGAATATCGTACGCTCAAGCTTTATGGTCAGGAGCGAAATCTTATCACCTCTTCCATTGCCAGAATGAACCTCTTTCTGCATGGTGTAGAGGACTTCGAAATTATTCGTGGTGATACTCTGGCCGAACCAAAGCATATTGAAAACGATCGCCTGCGCCAGTTTGATGTCATTCTGGCTAACCCGCCTTACTCTATAAAACAGTGGAACAGAGAGTCATGGAGTAGCGATCCGTGGGGACGTAACCTGTTCGGTACCCCACCGCAGGGGCGTGCTGACTATGCCTTTCAGCAACATATCTTAGCCAGCCTGACGGAAAAAGGGCGCAGCGCTGCGTTGTGGCCTCACGGTGTATTGTTCCGTAACGAAGAGCAATCAATGCGTGCCAAAATGGTTGAACAGGACTGGGTAGAGGCCGTGATTGGCCTAGGTCCAAATTTATTCTACAACTCGCCCATGGAGTCATGCGTACTAGTCTGCAACCGCAACAAACCTGCCAACCGACAGGGCAAAGTGCTTTTCATTGATGCAGTACGCGAAGTAACTCGCGAACGTGCGCAAAGCTTTCTAACCATGGCACAACAACAGCGTATTTTGTCTGCATACCAGGCATTTACTGACGAGCCCGGATTTGCCAAAGTCGCCACGTTGGCGGATATCGACGCTAATACAAGCAATTTATCGATCCCGCTTTATGTTAAGCGGTCTACTGGTATGTCTGCTACCGATGCCAATGGTGAGACCCTGTCTTTGAAAGGTGCTTGGGAACAGTGGCAAAGTGACAGGCATACTTTTTGGCAACAAATGGACGCGTTGGTTGATTCGCTGGATAGCCTGGCGACGACGGGAGATACGAAATGAAGCTTGAAACCATTCGCCTATCGGGTTTCCAGTCCTTTGGACAGGAACCGACCGAGTTAAATCTGGAAGAGATTACTTATCTCATTGGCCCTAACGGATCGGGTAAGACTGCAGCACTTCAGGCACTGTGTCGGCTTTTTGCTTTTAATCCTGCTTTGCGGCGTATTCTGCGTTCGGATTTTCACGTTCCTTTCAACGAAGAGAATGCGCCTGGTGAGCGCCTGTTATGGATAGAAGCTGACTTTTCCTTTCCGGAATTAGCTGAAGATGTAGATAACAGTACCGTTGCTCCCCATTTTGGGCATATGCGGCTTGATGAAGTTGATGGTATTCCACGTGTGCGCTTCCGGCTTACGGCGACCATGGGACCGGATGGGGACATTGAAGAAAATCTGGTATATGTCCTGGATGTTGATGCAGACGGTAATCCTCAAAACACGCCACAAGTTACACGAGCAGATCGTAACCATATTCAGGTTCACTATTTGCCTGCCAGACGCGATCCGGCGGACCATATAACTTATGGAGCGAACGCATTGCTTGGACGTTTGTTCCGGGCAGTGCGCTGGGACAATGAACGCAGTGCGATTAGGGCGCTAACAGATCAGATTAGCGATAGCCTGGCTACTAATCCTTCCGTTAATGCATTTAGTGAGAGCCTGAAAGCGATCTGGGCTTCCCTGCACAAAGGTTCATTTTTCACCGATCCTAAAATCACGTTTGCAGCTTCCGAGATTGAAGCATTGCTACGGCATATGTCAGTCTCATTTGCTCCTGACCATGAGGGTTCGCTGGTGGACTTCTCTCGGTTGAGCGATGGCCAAAAGTCGATGCTCTACCTTTCCCTTGTATTGTCGTCTCAGGCGATAGGTAGCGCAGTACTTGCCGGGCGAGATACTTCTTTTGATCCTGATAAATTGCGTCCGCCGGTCTTTACTTTGGTTGCTGTTGAGGAGCCTGAGAATAGCCTTTCTCCTCATTACTTAGGACGCATTGTCAGCACCTTGAATAACATGGCGAAAAATGCGGATGCGCAAGCGCTTATTGCCACCCACGCGCCATCAATGCTACGGCGTGTTGCCCCTGAGTTTATTCGTTACCTACGGCTTACTGAGGAGAGGAATACTCGGATTACCCATATCAAGTTGCCAGCTAAAACTGATGATGCTCATAAGTTTGTACGAGAGGCTGTTCAGGCATTTCCGGAAGTCTATTTCTCGCGCCTGGTTGTGCTGGGTGAGGGGGATAGCGAAGAGATCGTGTTGCCACGCCTGCTACAGGCTAAAGGTGCGCCCGTTGACGAGTCGGCCATAACGATAGCCCCATTGGGTGGAAGGCATGTTAATCACTTCTGGCGTTTACTTTCAGCGCTGCAAATTCCTTATTTAACACTGCTTGATCTTGATATAGCTCGCCATGCAGCAGGTTGGGGGCGCATCAAATATGTTAATGATCAATTCGCAATATTTGAGCCAGACAGAGTTCTTCCTGTCAACTGTCCGATTCCAAGATGGGATGATAGTGGCACACCTGTACGAACCCATCATTTTTTTAATAATGGCACCCAGGATACTTTTGCTGAATTGGAGAATAGGTCAGTATTTTTTTCCTTCCCAATGGATTTGGATTTCTCCATGCTCCTGGCATATCCCGAAGCCTATAGTGTTATTAGGGAGGAACCAGACGAGTCAACAATCAAAGCTGTCCTCGGAAAAAGCCACCATGATTCATCTCAATACAGCCAAGACGAATTGAGGTTATTTAGTACTTATCACCGTCGCTTTAAACTTGGCAGCAAACCAGCAGCACACATTGAAGCGTTAGCTCAGCTAACAGATGCGCAATTACTTGGAAATATGCCTGCGTCATTAAGCAGGTTAGCCGATACTGTTATTGCAAGACTCGCGGAGCTGCCCGAATGATTGCTGTTGAAGCCTGGCTACCCGCTGATGGTTTGACGCTTGAACCCAATGCATTACGTGCGGTAAAGGAGTGTGAGCATTGTCTTGCGCTCACTGCAGGGCCTGGAGCAGGTAAAACAGAAATGCTTGCCCAACGAGCTGACTTTCTTTTGCGTACTGGTACATGCCGTTATCCGAAGCGAATTCTGGCGATCTCCTTCAAAGTTGACGCCAGTAGAAACCTGAAAGAACGTATCCAGCGGCGATGTGGCCCTGTTTTGGCTTCGCGTTTCGACAGCTACACTTTCCATGCTTTTGCCAAACGTATTATCGATCGCTTCAGACCAGTACTGGTAGGTCAAGATGCGTTAGATGCGGACTACACCATCGTTGACCGTAAATCAGGGGCTTCCCGCACCCAGATAGAATTTGGCGATCTGGTCCCACTAGCGATTAAAATATTGCAATGTTCCAGAATGGCTCAGAACGCTATTCGGCAGACCTATAGCGATGTTTTCCTAGATGAATTCCAGGATTGTACGAATTTACAGTACGACCTGGTCAAGCTTGCGTTCCAGGGAACTCGTCTTCGTCTCACCGCAGTGGGTGACACCAAGCAAAAAATTATGGGTTGGGCAGGCGCATTGGATGGTATTTTTGGAACCTTTGTTAGCGACTTTAATGCTGAGCCGCTTAACATGTATCGCAACTTTCGTTCAAAGCCAAGACTTTTGCAGGTACAGAACGATATCATTCGTCAACTCGATCCAGCATCTGTTATGCCAGATGAGCTGTTAGAAGGTGACGAAGGCGAAGTTTACACCCACCATTTTACTGACAGTCGGGAAGAAGCGGTTTGTTTAGCGAATGTTATACATGATTGGATCGAAACTGAACGATTACCGCCAGCTGAAATCGCGATTCTTGTCTCCAAGCAGTTGGATCTCTACGCTGACCATCTTATGGCTGAGCTGGAAATTCGCGGTATTCCATACCGTAACGAACAGCAAATGCAGGATATTACGGTTGAACCGGCTGCACGCTTAATTGTCGATTATTTATCCTGTCTTTACGGCCAGCGGGAACCTAAAGCCTGGATTCGGTTGATGAACCAGCTAATTCCCTTTGCCGATGAAGAAATCCAGTCCAGCGCGCGAAAAGAGCTTGATCGTTTAATTAAAAATCAGCGCAAAGAAGCAGATATTGCGGAGCTGATTGACTCACGCTTCTCTGATTGGCGGGAATGTGTTAGCGCCTTCTTAGCACATATCAGTTCCGAAACGTTGATGGCGCTATCGCCTGACTACGAATCACAAACGCGCCTACGAGAAGTGATTCGTGATACTAAAGTACGGATTGAAGAGCTGCTCCAAATAGAACCAGATTTGCCTAAGGCTCTGGAGCGGTTTGTGGATGATCAGGCCGTTCGCATTCTGACCATCCATAAAAGCAAAGGACTGGAATTTGACTCTGTCATTATCATGGCAGTTGAAAATGAGACTTTCTTTGGTAACCAGGATGAAAATCGCTGTGCGTTTTTTGTTGGCGTTTCGCGAGCAAAGAGGCGATTGGTTTTGACGCATGCTGATCGGCGAGAGCGGCCTGCTAACTATACCAAACGCTGGGATGTTGTTCGTTCTGTTCAATTTGAGTACCTTGGCTATATCACGCCATTTGTAAGGCAATAAAATGAAAAATAAATCTCTTAAGCCAGGTTGGCGTTGGGTTAAGTTTGGTGATGTAGTTCGCCTGCCCAAAACAAAAAGCAAAGATCCTTTAGCCGATGGTTTTGAGCGCTATGTTGGTTTGGAACATCTGGAACCGGGGGACTTGCGTATTCGCAGTTATGGCAACGTGGCTGATGGAGTGACCTTTACCAGCGTTTTTCAGCCAGGACAGGTATTGTTCGGTAAGCGCCGTGCCTATCAGCGTAAGGTAGCCGTAGCTGATTTTTCGGGGGTGTGTTCCGGCGATATTTATGTGCTGGAAACTAAAGATCCACAAGTATTATTGCCGGAATTACTTCCTTTTATTTGCCAGACCGAGGCATTCTTTGAGCATGCCGTCGGAACATCCGCAGGGTCGTTGAGTCCGCGTACTAATTGGGTAAATTTGGCGGATTTTGAGTTTGTGTTACCACCAATTTCAGAACAATTATCTGCTATTACTGCGCTTAAGGCAGCAATAGATGTTTGTTATTCCCTTGAAGCTACTTATATTGCTGCTGGTCGAATGGTGCAAGCATTTAAAGATTCCCTTTCCAAACGATATAACTCAAATGATATTAAATCTTATCTGTTAAAAGAACTTCTATTAGGTTCGCCAGATAGTGGTTGTAGTGCTCCGCCTAAAGATGTCTCTACGGGGTATTTTGTGCTTAGTTTATCTGCGCTATCTCGCGATGGTTACATATCTGAAGAATATAAACCCGTTGAGCCTACAAGTAAGATGCTTGCTGCAAAGCTAGAATTTGGTGATATGTTAATCTCTCGTTCTAATACGGTTGAACGGGTTGGATATGTAGGCATTTTTAGTGATGAACGTGATGATGTGTCCTTTCCTGATACAATGATGCGCCTCAGGCCAAATCCTTCTCTGATTATTCCAGACTTTCTTGAAGCCTTATTACAAACAACATCTTCACGTGAATACCTAATGCGAATTGCGGCGGGCACCAGTGCAAGTATGAAGAAAATCAATCGTGCTAATTTGTTACAGATGCCCTTGAAAGTTCCATCTATTCATCTCCAGAATGAGGCGCTTAAAGAACTACGGAAGCTTAAAGGTACTGTGACGGCCCTGAAATTGCGGTGGGACGGCGCTTTGCAACTTGCGAGACAAATTGCAGCAAAAACAATAGAAGGAGATGCATGAGTGTTCACTGAATCTAATACAGTCGAAGCCTATATGCGTGATATTGTCTCTGGCTCTGCTAAAACCGCTGCAACACATAGCCTCAACTGTAACGGAATCGGGTGGACCTACGTTGCACCGGCTGAAGTTCCACGCCAAACCCAGGAAGTTCTGGTTGAACCTTGGCTACGAGACGCATTGATTCACCTAAATCCTGAAATCGCCGCACAACCCGATCTCGCTGATGAAGTACTCTACAAACTACGTGCTATTGTGCTGTCGGTGCGTTCTGACGGTTTAATCCGTGCTAACGAAGAGATGACTGCCTGGATGCGCGGTGAGCGCTCTATGCCGTTCGGCCAAAATAACGAGCATGTTCCAGTGCGGCTTATCGATCTTGATGACCTGTCACAGAACCAGTACACCGTTACCCAACAATTTACCTATCGCGCAGGCGCTACTGAGCGCCGCGCCGACTTAGTGTTGCTGGTAAATGGTTTGCCACTGGTACTGATTGAGGCCAAAACACCTGTTAAAAAGTGCATTAGCTGGGTTGATGGTGCAATACAAATACATGACGATTACGAAAAATTTGTGCCAGAGCTGTTCGTGTGCAACGTGTTCTCAGTGGCTACTGAAGGTAAAGTGTTTCGTTATGGTTCCATCGGCCTGCCGGTTAAGGACTGGGGTCCTTGGCATTTGGATGATGTCGATAATCAGCACCATTCTCTAAAATCGCTTAAAGTCTCTGCTGAAAGTATGTTAAGACCCCAGGTACTGCTGGATATCTTAAGCAACTTCACCGTGTTTGCTACCGACAAAAAAAAGCGCCGTATCAAGATTATCAGTCGTTACCAACAGTTTGAAGCCGCCAACAAAATTGTTGAGAGGGTGCTGGCAGGTTATCCAAAGAAAGGACTAATTTGGCACTTTCAGGGATCGGGAAAATCACTACTGATGGTGTTTGCTGCGCAAAAGCTGCGTATGCATTCCCGGCTGAAAAACCCAACAGTATTGATTGTGGTGGATCGCATCGATCTTGATAGCCAGATCACTGGAACATTCACTGGCGCTGACATTCCCAATCTGGAAAAAGCTGATAGCCGGGAGAAACTACAGCAGTTGCTGGCGCAGGATGTACGCAAGATTATCATCACTACCATCTTCAAGTTTGGCGAGGCCACCGGGTGCCTGAATGATCGTAGTAATATTATCGCGCTGGTTGATGAAGCTCATCGCACTCAGGAAGGTGATCTTGGTCGGAAAATGCGCGAGGCGTTGCCCAATGCTTTTCTGTTCGGTTTGACGGGAACCCCTATTAACCGGGCCGATCGCAATACCTTTTATGCCTTCGGTGCAGAAGAAGATGACAAAGGCTATATGAGTCGCTACGGCTTTGAGGAGTCGATCCGCGATGGGGCTACACTGAAGCTGCATTTCGAACCTAGATTAATTGAGCTGCATATCGACAAAACGGCTCTGGATGCTGCTTACAAAGACCTTACTGGTGGACTGTCCGATCTGGATAAAGATAATCTTGCAAAAACAGCGGCCAAAATGGCCGTATTAGTGAAAACGCCTGAACGTATTCGCAAGGTGTGCGAAGACATTGTTCAACACTACCAAAGTAAAATTGAGCCCAATGGATTCAAAGGCCAGATTGTCACATTTGACCGGGAATCCTGCCTGCTCTATAAAGCCGAGTTGGACAAGCTTTTGCCATCAGAAGCGACAGATATCGTGATGTCTGTTCAGGCATCAGATAAGAAAGAGCATCCTGAATATGCTCCATACGATCGTACCCGTGACGAAGAAGAAAGATTACTGGATCGCTTCCGCGACCCAGCAGATCCGCTTAAGCTCATCATTGTGACCGCTAAACTTTTGACTGGTTTTGATGCGCCTATTCTGCAAGTTATGTACCTCGATAAACCACTGCGCGACCATACGTTGTTACAAGCTATCTGCCGAGTAAACCGCACCTATTCCGAGCAAAAGACTCATGGCCTTATTGTTGACTATCTGGGGATTTTTGATGATGTAGCTGCAGCCTTAGAATTCGATGATCAAAGTGTTAAGCAGCTAGTGAGTAATATTCAGGAGCTGAAAGAGAAGCTACCTGAAGCTATGCAGAAGTGTTTAGCTTTTTTTGTTGGCTGTGATCGAACGTTGAAGGGGTATGAAGGTTTGATTGCTGCTCAGCAATGCTTGCCTAACAACGAAGTCCGAGACAATTTTGCTTCTGAATACAGTGTCCTTTCCCGTATATGGGAAGCGTTATCACCCGATGTTGTTCTCGGTGTTTTTGAGAAAGATTACAAGTGGTTGTCTCAGGTTTACCAGTCAGTCCAACCTTCTAGCGGCCATGGAAAATTAATCTGGCACTCGTTGGGGGCCAAAACTATTGAGTTAATCCATCAGAACGTCCATGTCGATGCAGTTCGTGACGATCTTGATACTCTAGTGCTTGATGCCGATCTGCTGGAGGCTGTTCTTTCAAATCCTGAACCTAAGAAGGCCAAAGAGATTGAAATCAAACTCAAGCGGCGGCTACGAGGACATGGTAATAATCCCAAATTTAAACATCTCTCTGAACGACTTGATGCGCTCAAAGATCGTTTCGAGTCAGGTCAAATCAACAGTATTGAGTTTTTAAAACAACTGCTCGAAATAGCCAAAGAAACACTACAAACCGAGAAAACAACGCCTCCAGAAGAGGAATTGGATCATGGCAAAGCTGCTTTGACCGAATTATTCAATGAAGTAAAGACAGCTGATACACCAATTATAGTTGAGCGAGTGGTTGCAGACATAGACGAAATTGTTCGTCTGGTCCGTTTTCCTGGTTGGCAAAGTACGCTAGCTGGTGAGAGAGAAGTTAAGAAGGCGTTACGAAAGGCACTATTCAAATATAAGTTACATGCGGATGACGAACTTTTTGAGAAAGCATATAGCTATATTAGGCAGTATTATTAAAGCTCATCGGCATCTGAGTTCAAGATAAGGCTATAGGATATCTTATATTTAGTTCGTTGGCATGTTAAAGCTGGAGGTTAAAGAATGAATGTTTACAAGTTGAACGTACGGACACAAGGTTACTGGTTTTTAAACAAGGATGAGTATGAGCAACGTACTGCCCGCCGCTCGCCGTGGTATAAAGTGAGTGATGAAGGGAAGCCGCGCTATTTTGCTATTTGTCCTGCATGTAATAATCCCATACAGATCATTGGGTTCTACAAGTTACCATCAAATGTTAATTCTCCATTTGCCAAACACTATGGGACATCAGTTCCTGGGGTTGGTATTTTTGATCATGAAGCTTATTTAGATTGTCCTTATTCTGATACGACAAAATCAACTTCATCTGATAAAGGAAAGCGAACTCCTAGCGAGCTTAGTCGACAGATACTTGAGATACTTATCGAGCATTTTGATAAAGTTATTTGGATGCTAAGTACTGTGACAGGTATAAAGATCGAAGAGAAACTAGCTTTGGATATGCTGAAACAATACAAGCAAGAAGAGGGATGGTTGTACTCGAAAGCCACGTTAATGAATATCCCATGGATATTTGCTTATATGTCTGATAATCAGAAGTTTCTTTTCAAAAAAATAAATGATCTCAAGCTGCTACAAAAGCTTGTATCGCTTGCTCCTGATGAGTTAGATATGACATCAAGAGGATATATTGTTAAAGCTGCTACTTGTAAAAGAAGGATTGAACTTGGTGTCTATTATACACGACATCATTCTGCGGTAACTGAGCATATCTTGAGTGAATCCATGGATATGGTTATTCTTTTGGAAGTCAATGGCGAAAAACCTAGAGAGCTTTATCGTAAATCAATAGATTTTGATTTTAATTATTTTAATAACATAGTGAACTTTTCTTCATGGAAGAGTACAGAACTGGGTAATAAATTATTGAAGCATGCGAAAGACATATTAGGTGAATGTCTATGAACGGAGACAAGTTATGTGGTTTTTATTACATGAGATTTATATTGGTTTATTTAGATGAAATGCCGTTCAATGCCATGGGTTTTTCATTATTTAAATGCAATAGCTAATTTTTTTTTGTTCTTTTTGTGTGTGCGAAGAATAGAGTTATTCTTTCTTTTTGAAACTCATCGTTGAAGGTGCACTTATTACTACGCAACCATCAATGCCTTTTATCTTCAATACTCCTTCCTTGAATTTAACATGTTCTTGTGTTGCTCGAGTGCAGTCCCACAGGAAGCTGATGATATACGAATCATTATATTTTTCGTCGACACGATAAAGTGACGCATCTTCTGCAATTTCTCCTATTAGGGCAGGAAACGATTTCTTTGTATCTTTTCGGTATTTTACTTCGATAATTGTGTGCAGTGATGGCAGATAAAGGTCTATGCGGGGGTTTTTTTGCCCGACAGGCTGAAGATTCACCTCATCTGCAATATCGTTGAATATTGGTGCAAGTAGAATATAAAGCAGATTCTGGACATGATATTCATTATCGACTTGCCACTTTACGGGCTCTGCGCCTCTGGTTCGACCTGAGTCCTCCCATGTCCACCGTTTTAACCCAGCAGGGATATGTTCCAGAAATCTTAGCAGGTCATCCAGTGTCCATCCAGACGGTGGAGCAATGGCAATTTCCTGATTAATTTGATTAAAAACGTAAAGCATTACGCACAAGAGAGTAACTGAAGGATTTTCTGTAGCTTGTGCTTGAAATTCGCTCATGAAACGTTCGACAAGAGAAAGTCGGTTCTGATGGCTATTGATCTTCAGTAACTTTCGATAATGAAGGAAGAGTGGTATGCAGGCACTACTAAAGGAGGCTGATTCGCTGTTACTGACATATGCTGCGATATCTTTCTCGAAGATACTTAGATGGTTGCTTTCAATCTGCTGAGCCAGAAACCCTGAAATCCACTTTTCGAACTCGTGATCTATGCTCTCATCTTGCATCTGTGCGGTTAGCCATTTCACTGCCATTACACCGAACATATCCGATACCCAAGGTCTCGGTGTTGAATCAATTTTGGGAGCTTGTCCGAGCAGGCGAGAGACATCTTGGACCGAGACAGTTTCATCTAGAATACCTAAACCTGAAATTGCACAGCGTTGGTATAAAGATAGGTCCGCAAAGCTAAAATTCGTAATGCAGCTTTTAACTCCTTCCAGGAGACTAAAAAAGCAGGACTTAAATGGATCAATGTGAGCGGATTCGATCACCTTACTGTGAAAATAGTCGCGTAGCTGATAAACGTTTTCTTTCTCTACAGGAACCATTGTGAATGCCCTATTTTTCCAATCATGACAGAGTCACTCCAGCCCGGAAGCTGATTCAACCATCCTAAATTATGTGCGATAAGATCGGAATAAGTGATGGTAACTGGCATGGGATTGGGGAAGTAACTACGCCAGGAGTGTGATGCGAAACTGTAGAGCTGAGCACTCAAATACTTAATATCTTTGAAGGTCGAGTCTTTATGAACGTTGACGATCACACCACGTGGATGACCGTCCGTTTCTTGTCGTAATTCACGTTGGCCGATCAGGTAAACAAGCATTTCGTTTTTAGAAAGCTTGAACGTTTTTCCGCGATGCGTCGCCAGGCGTCCTTTAGGCATGGTTGCCGTTGAAGAGTCGAACATGTGGAGTCCGTGATTCTCTGAGATTTTAACGAAGGCATACTCGATCTGGTAATCTCTATACTTATCGATCACCGCACGGACTGCCTGAACCTCTTCCTTGTTAAACTTTTTGACTTGTGCATGAAAAATTAAACGAATCGAATCGCCTTTCTGCCAATTCATTCGCCTTTGTATTTTTTCTATATTCTCTCCTAGAACAGAGGTTAGGGCCTCGCAGTAAGCTTCCGGTACAACGGCTTTGGACGTACTCGAAACAATGTAACTTCCGTCTCCCGAAAATACGGTGGTGATTCCCATGATGCGATGATTGTGGGCACCGCGCTCTTGGACGATATTGGCACTGCCAATGCCGATCACGAGTTCATGGGATAGAGTTGGCGATGATTTGAGCAGCCACGGTACTCCACCCATCTTCGCGTAGCAGGCTAATGACATGTTGTTAAGCGAGTAGCCGAGTGAATAATCAGGCTGCGATAGCAGCTCTATTGTGAAATCCTGTACAGGAACTTGGTGCATGTAAAATAGGCTTTTACCAAGATAGTAAGGATTATCAGTAACTTTGAGTTGTTTGAATGACTGTCGCACCTGTACGAGGGCTAAATCCCAACGTCCTCCGTCATCAGCTTTTTTGCGGATTGCAGCTTCGATGGCACTTTTGTATGCATCGACGCTGTTTGTGGATGTTTCGAACACTTCAACACGACTGGTTCCAAGTGCAAATTTACCCTCAAGACCATTTCTAAAATATTTGCTATTAGCCATGCCTTTCAGAAGCTTACGTACGATCTGCTCGACTCGCCCTCTGTCATGTTGGGCGCAGATCACGCAGATTGACGGATCGTTCCTATCGAAGGTACGTTTTGTATAGGGGCCATTTTGTGTAAGACCCTTCTCTGTCCAATCTGCTTCACCGTTATCGTTGAAGACGAACACCGGCTTTTGCATTTGGACGCAATCTTTTTGAATGTCGGATGGTTCCTCTATTTCGATACGCGTCCCATCGAGCAGAGAGATGTTTGTCGCTTGGATATACTTCTTAAGGGCGTCGATGCGGTCTTTTTTATTCTTGCCTCCGTTGAAAATGGAAACGGATTGCCGAATGCGTTCGACAATGGAGTCTTTCTTCGTACCATGCGTATAAAGGATGTAGTCGTCAAAATTTGCTCGACTAGCTTCGAGATAAACGTCTTTAGCCTCAGCATGAACTGCTTGGCCGTCAAGACGAATGACACTCAGAGTTCTCCCTTCGTGGCAGCTTTCTACAAACCCTAAAAGTTTTCTAAATCCGTCGGCCTGCTCGGTAACGACGTAGCGACCAATAACATTAAATCCGGTTTTTAGGAAAAACAGGCAGTTCTCTTTTACTACACGACGTGTTGAACAATCAATTATAAGACACGGTTGACCCTGGACAGTACGAGTGTCGATTGAATACTTGGCACAAATTTTTAAGGGATAAGCCTCACCAAGAATTGAGGCTAAAAGATTGTCTTTTGCTTGGGCACTTACCACCTCGATAGGATTGAAGCCGCAAGGAGTTCGACCCAATCCAGCGAAGTGCTTGAGCAGACCATCTTTAACCAGAGAGAAAAAGATACCCAAATTATCCTTTAGTTGCAGTGTCTGCGGTGTACCAGATTTGGGGAACGTACCATCGCTCGAAAAGATCTGAATACTATCACCCTGACGCCGGAAGACATGCGTCATTTTATGGGAGGAGCGGAGGCTATCTAGAGTTGTCTTGTCGTAAGGTATCTGGACAAATTTCAACTCCATGTCAGGGACTTTCAGTGGAAACGCATTCAGGACAATCGGCAAGACCCACCCCTTTTGTGTTAGTGAAAAATCCAACATACTGCGTCTTGATAATTATTCCCAGTTAGGGATACGCTGGCACCTGACTGGCACTCGCCGTGTGTTCACTCGTCTCCGGAAATAACTGTTCAGCAATTAATTTCTTCACCATGGTCGCGGAAATGTTTTTAAGACTCACAAAGCAATTATCTAACACTTTATACTAATCTAATGCAAAGACTGGGGATTTTAATACGAGTGCTGGCTATGCTTTGACGCACTGTGATGAAGATCTATTATCCGGTGTACATAGGGGTACTAAAGCCCCGATATGATGCTATAGCTGCCAGCCTGACTAAATTACACTTGCGGGATCTAATGATTAAAATGTGTCGTAGTCCATTTTCAGTCAGGGTGGGCGTGGCGTGTTCAAACCATGGTCGATGGGTATCGTACTCCGGATAATAATTCAGGACGCTGCCACAAAGATGACAGGTGTAACGGTCATAGGGGGCAGTCTGTGCGGTTCTGGCTCCGGTCAGGCGACCGTTGCCATCTAAAGCAATAAATGATTTGGCAAGCATGCAGGTAGCTCCTGCAGGCCAACCGCGTGCAGGGTCATCCCCTGTGGTTGACCTGCTCAGGGGTGTGAAATGTAATGGATTCTTGACGGGAAGTGACGGCGTTTAAACGGGCGCGGGTATCACCTCATACGATAGGCACTGATGTAAAAAGTAACTGACGCTTGCCAGTTAAACCCGGCTGAAGAGGCATCAGATGATGCTTTCGCAAAGATTTCTGACGCCATGATGCAATGCAGTCTCGAATCGCAAATGGTACAGCGCCTGTTTCCAAAGTGTTGCCTGTGGCACAGCAGGCAGAACCACCACACCATGGGGGTACATGGATTTTCCTGTATCTCTGGCAGATCAGCTTCAGCGCACAATTCCACGTGTTCCGTAGTGAGAGAGCGTGGATCATGGCGGAAGTACACAGGCTGATGTGGCTCACGGCCGTAAAGTAACAATGGGCAGCGGCAGTGTAGACAAAAGCTGGCGTATTCTGCCGTTAGCTTGGCCTCTTTCGCTGTGATGATACGGTCCTGCATTGTTATAGTCATAGCCAAAGTCGTCAGGGGATTTTGTCTTTGATATTTCGTCATGTCAGTCTCAATACAGCGATGACAGAATGTCCGGGGTCTCCAGATCGTCTGATTCGCCGGTTAATATAAATCGTGAACAGGGGCGAGGGCTGTATACCGGCAATGCCGTCGATACGTCTTCGATACTGTAAATTCCGCTGCCGCAAATCACACAGAATTTATGCCCGTGGTAATCCTGCTGGCAAAGCACGCAACGCCAGTCCTTGCCCTGATTTGTATACAGTGGGAGCTGCTCCACGATTTGTCGCAGATAAGCTAAGCGCTCATGCTTTTTTCTTTCTTCTGCGATGTAGGGGCAACTTTCCGCTTTTGCAGGCGTTAGGCACATAAGGTCATGGGTAAAACACGCTTCGAGTCCATTAGATGCTTTATGCAGACGAAGCTCACTGAGACAGGATGTACAAAACCAAGTTTGTTTTGGGGCATTGATAGCGTTCCATGAGGTGGAGTATTTTCCAACAGCGTTAATGGCAAGGTATTGCGGGGTCATTTGCATGATGAAACTCCGGCCTGCTTAGCAGGCGTGACAGAGCACCGCCAGAGAACGGGCTCAGGTGCAATTGAGTGAGAAAAGTTAAGCGACCGTTAACACATTCCGCTAACAGCCGGATGGGGATTCAGATCCTTAGCGAGGCTTGCGACGACTGCCGATAAGCGAGGGATTATCTTGGCTGCAACCGAAGGAGCGTCCGTCACCATATCGCTTGCTGGCCTCCTTACTCAGATACCATGCCCACTCAAGCGCTTTGAAGTATTCCGGGGGCTTCTCCTGATTTTTCAGCTGATTAATCCAGATGGGCTGACCATCCGGAAACCGGACCCGTGAAGCGTACTGCGGCCAGGGAAGTGACAGCGCACTGCACCAGGCCTTCTGAATCAGGTTCGCCAGGGAAGGCAATTTCCCGCTCTCAGGAGGATCAAAGCTCCCCAACTGGTGAAAGGCATCTTTGTTGAGCAGCAATACAACATGATAATGGCGGTTACCACTTTGCAGTCCGTATTCACGACACCAGATATAACGCAGTGAAGTGGGGTGGTCACAGGTGATGCCTGCCTGTCGTTTGGCACTGAACTGTGATGCCATATGGGTTTTCAGTGAATCGATGAAGCGTGAGATAACACGCTCATCCCTGCGTCCTGTACCGTCAACAGGGAAACGTAAGTCAGCACGAAATACAGCCAGCCGAGGATACTGCTCAGTTGCCGCATAAAAGACCTGACGGGTGCGCTCTGCGTAACTGGCATTAAGCAGGTATGTTGAATTCATGGGGTTGTTCTCGAATATGGGTTTGTGTCATCTGAATGACAGGGGCTATTCCCTTCAGAGGGAAATAGCCTGCTCAGATCACAAGGGGTATATGTGTATCTGATGAGGAAGGGATATCTGTTTGCTTACCTGTTAATCTCTTTGTTTATAATAATAAACCCGCGTTTTCCTCCTGCTCAAAAGCATCGGCATGCATGCGTTTTATTCATCCGATGTCATTGTCTTCGTGGGTTTTATCACTCTGGAGTTATTTTTCTTCGGGCTGCTCCTCTTCACGTGATTCCTCGATGCGTTCTTTCAGCCATTTTTCCACCTCGCTTTTAAACCACCGCGATGCCCGACCTAACTTTATAGGCTTCGGAAACTTCTTCTCTTTGATGAGCTTGTAAAACCATTTATCTGTGAGACCGGTGAAGGCGGTGATGAATTTCATGTCGACCATCTGGTCACTGAGCAGACTGACTGGTGCTGGCATGTGATGTACTCCCTTGAGATGACAATGTGGCGGGAGGTGTCGGTAGCCTGTGGAGAGGGAGACGACACTTCCTCAAGGGATTGGTAAAGCTGGTTAGGAAATACCTAGCGCTTTAGAGAGCCACCTTCTTCATGGTACGCCTGAAGCGACAAGTATCGAATTAACTGCTGTGAAAAAATGAACTCTACAGGTTTTATTATGCGATTGGTTGTGCATAACTTATTGATTAATCTAATATTATAGTTAATAAAAAAGCATTAAATATTCATTAATGTAATCATAAAAACATCATGATCAATATCATTATTGTTGAATGTAATCATTCATGTTTATTACTATGTAATAATTGGTTGGATAAGCTGATGAAAGCAGGCTGAGGATGTCGAGAAATAAAAAACGGAATAAAAAAGCACAAAACAGCAGCCAGAGTGATGGTCTGGCACAGGCGGTAAACAGTGCTCAGAAGGAGCGGGTTATCACTTACCCGCATGTCCATATTCCATCCCCGGCAGAGCTGGGGCTCGAACTACCCGAACTGAAAAAAAATCTGACAACATCGGTCTTGATACTCAATCTGCGACGGATGAAGCGCCACAGATTGATGACAGCGTGATTAATAAGTTTGATATCAGAAAGCTGAGAATGGCACTGGTGACCCTGGCAGAGGCTGGAGCTGATATGTCTGATCTCGTCTTCATTAACCCCAGCAACAGCTCTCCTGCACGGGAAAGAAATCGCTACCTTTTTATTCAGCAGCCGTACAACAATCGCCTGGAGTTAATCATGCTGGTGAAGCGCTATGCTAGACGCAGCCGTTTCAGGGATGAAGGGATGCAGGCGTTTAATCAGGCAGTGAAAGAAACATCGGCTTCCTATCTTATCGAGGAGTCAGCCCTGTCATGGCTGAAAGATAAAAAAGCAGCCTGTTGGGCGTGGTGCTATATCAAGAATCAAAACAAACCGTTCCCCTTGCCTCCCAATTCACACTGGCAGGGGAATGCCAGTGTGAATCACCTCGACTTTGTCAGTTCGGAGTACATGCCTGTGGATATTCCGCCATTTTACAGCGACACCGGTATTCCTGATCCTGAATTAAGCCCTAAAGGGTTGCTGGAAGCGGTCTCTGCCTTTTTTGACCAGTGGCTTGTTGAACGCCATATCAAGCACGGCGAAGCGGATAAACTCCGGCGTATGTGGGGAGCCCTGAACCAGCGGGCGGCAATGAAAAAGTCGCCTTTTGATTTCCTTGATGGCGGCAACAGTGACGCCATTGAGTGGTGCTGGTCGTATGTAACAAACAAAATGTTCGGTATAAACTGGTACAGATTCAGTGCAACATCCGACAGCGATCGCCGAGCACTCCTGGATAGCCTGTACCAGGTATGGGAATGCCCACCGGACACCCGAAAACTCTTTATGCATGAACTCCGGCGAGCCTGGAGTCAGCGGAAGTTTCGGGCTGAACAAAAGCAGCGGAAATTGTTCCAGGCGTATATCGCTCCCCGTACAAAAGAGAAACTCAGCCAGCTTGCTAAAGAGCGGGGGATGAAAATGAATGAAATACTGGAACGGCTCATCGAAGATGCCTACAGTCTGATGAAAAAGTAGACGTAACTGCTGGCTTTACACGACGGAGAGCAATGGCTGCATCTTCTCAACCTTAAAAACTGCAAATAAAAAAATCACAGATCCATATCACCTTAGCGACAACCAACAGAGGCTGTCGTTAAGGAGGTTTTTCTGGATATCAATTTATTACGTCAGCTGTTTGACGAGATTTATGCCCTGGCCGTTGAAGGCACAACCATCACCGATTCAGCAACTATGCTGGCTGACAGCTACCGGCAGCCAGGCAAAAGCCCCCATGATGTGGCGGAATCCCTCGTTATGTATGAATCTCTCAAAGCATGTGGCTCTGGTTTTGCCTGTGGCCTGGCGGGAAGCGCGTTATTGCCACTGAGCGTAACCGCCGATGTCTGCTCTTCACTGTTTTTTCAGATGCGACTATGCGCGGCGGTTGCCATCACTGGCGGGCATAGCACAGATGACCCACGGGTACGACTGCTCTGCTGGGGTGCGGTTGCCGGAGATATCTGCGCGGATGCCATCGGTGGTATTGCCACTAGATTGTTGAATCAAACAATGACATTACCAGAGGCTGAAACTGCACTGCTGACCAGCATGCGCGATGAACTACGCGTCAGTTATGGCGGTCTTTCACTGAAAGAAAGTCTGTTGGTCTCTTTGTTGGGTGGGGCTGTGAACGGCACGGCCGCCTGGTTGGTCACCCGTCTGACAGGGCAACTGGCAATCCGTCTGTTTCTTCCACCACCAGCACCGCCCTGCGCAGCATAATCTTTCGTATTTCTTTTTCGGACACTACCTGTCCGCTTCGCTCCATTTAACCCACTGATTTTTATGCCTCTGCGGCCATACCCGTGCAGTCGTGTTTGTTATCGTTTTTTCCTGACGACCCTGACACGAGAGAAATAGATGGCCGTATATCGCGATGACGTTGACCTTCAGTTCCTGGGGCGCTGTGAGAATGAGGCGCTGGATTTACTGGTCAGCCTCATTACCCATGACCCACGTGATAATACCCTGCGGTGGACTGAAACACTTTCCGACAGTGACAACTACAAACGCTTTTATCCGGCCCACCGTAATTACTGGCAGGAGATAGCGGCTGAAATCCAGACCTTCGGTGCCAGCAGTATCGCCAGTGTGTTCAGGGGGGGGAAAGGTGTGCTGTATCGGGAAGTGTTATGCGATGTCTGTGACCATACAGGCGTGAAATACAGGAAAGAGGAGGCAACCGAAACCATTGAGCTCTCCCTGCTGATGAAGATGCTCGAAAAAAGCCTCAGCGAAATGTCCCGGGCTGAGCTGCGGGAGTTTGCTGACAGCATGGGCACGGAACTGACCGTGCCGACAGTGCCGCTGGTACTGATGGCTATACAGACTGCTGTCCGGTCTTCCGGTTTTGCAGCCTATCGTCTGTCGGTAGTGATGCTCAGTACGCTTGCGAAGGTTGTACTGGGGCGCACACTCCCCATCGCGACTTACCTGACCCTGACCCGCTCAATCAGTGTACTGGCCGGGCCGGTTGGTATCGCTCTGAGCACCGGTTGGCTGATGGCCGATATGGCAGGTCCGGCACGTCGGGTTACAGTTCCGGCCTGTCTGCTGGTCGCTTGTCTGCGTCATCAGTATCTATACAAATCTCTGTAATCAACGGAAACCCTTCACTATGTCTGCGGAAGAAAAACAGCACGATCGCATGGCATCACGGCTGGCGATTATCATCAGTCGCCTGCTGATGGGGGAACGGTTGTCAGTTATGGGCTTGTCTCAGGAGTTTCGTATCTCGGAGCGCACTCTGCGCCGGGATTTTCGTGAACGCCTGAGCTGCCTGGAACTGACATACCAGCAGGGTTGCTGGTCATTGTCCCACCAGCACGAAGGCCTACGTACCAACCGGGATATTTTGCACTTTGCACGGGTAACCCGCACAGAGCAGCTATTCCCGGCGATGGATAACCGGCTGATATCGGTGCTGACTGACAGCTCCGTAGAGCCACCTTTTATCGTCTGGCAATCTCCACCGGAGCGCAAGCCCGGTCCCTTCGGCAGTTTCTGGCGTATCACACAGGCCATTCTGGAGCGAACTCTGCTGGATCTGACAGCAGAGGGGCAGCAGTACCGCTGGTTCGCACCTTACCGCCTGATTTATTTCGAGAACGGCTGGTATCTGGTCGGTGAGCATGCCCGGCAACTGCAGGTCTTTCTGCTGGAGAGTATTACCGATGTCTGCCTGACGCCGAGGCAGTTTCTGCGCAGAAGGCAGGTGAGCGAACTGACCAGTGATCCGCATTTCATTCACTCTTTGCCGCACTTCCGGTTTGTTCGGAGAGTGCTGGCTGAAACCGATAATTAAGGATATTTATGAAAAAAACCGTACTTATGATGATGCTACTGGCATCTGCTCAGGCCAGTGCAGCCGCTAATATGTGGACCCGCGCCAGCGTGCAGGGTGTGACGGAATATCGGATACAAAACAAAAATGGCGCTGAGCTGCTGCTGACCTGTTCGCCGGAGGACAATGTCTTCGTACAGTACACATCACCCGATGGCAAAACTCTCGCCAGCGGTGGAGATGATGGACGCAGCGTTCAGGCGCAGACCGACAACAGCGACACGTTTCTGATAAACGATACAGTTTCTGATGCCGGGGGCAGTAACTTTGAAGCATTCTGGGATGCAGCCAGAAAATCCCATCGTATCCATATAACGGCGACCGGACTGACCTCCACCACCTTCACCTTCAGCAATGTCGCAAAGATTCTGCCAGAGTTTGATAAATCAGGATGTCTGACCCGCATGTGAGCCTTTATTGCTCCAACAAAAATAAGGAAAAAATAATGAAAACAGCAATGAGTGCCCTCGCCGTGGCACTGATGGTCTCACCTTTGCTGCACGCCGCAGAGACTCCGGTCAGGATTGGCCTTGAGCAGGTTAAGAATCCGTATTACCCGAATCTGCATCAGCAGCGTGTTCATGTTCAGTCACTGACTGACAGCGTCACCATTAACGATGTTGTCGTTAACCGGGGTAACTGCCCGATTCAGAAGTTGCCCACGGTTTACGCAGGTAGTAAGCCTGTAGCACTGGTACCTTCAACGTTGCCTTACGGGAAAGAGATTTGATCCTACCCGCGTAATATGGACACAACCCTAAGCGAGTTTCTGGTTTTCAAATTGTTCCGGACTAAGACCGCCACAGGCACTGTGACGACGCCACCGATTGTAATCACACTCAATATAATTAAACACTGCTGTCCGCATGATTTCCCGGCTGACAAAGTCCTCTCCGTGGATACATTCCACCTTCAGCGTATGGAAGAAGCTTTCCGCACAGGCATTGTCGTAACAACAACCTCTGGCGCTCATACTCCCCCGCAGATTATGGCGTTTCAGCAAGCTCTGGTAATCCGTTGAACAGTACTGACCGCCTCTGTCTGTATGCACGATGACGTTTTCCGGACGTTTACGCCGCCACAGCGCCATCTGTAACGCATCGCAGGCAAGCTGTGCTGTCATCCGTGAGGACATCGACCAGCCAATGACTGACCGCGACCACAGATCGATAACCACGGCCAGATAAAGCCAGCCTTCACCAGTGCGAAGATACGTGATGTCACCCACCCACTTCTGATTCGGGCCGCTGGCGTAAAAGTCCTGCTTCAGCAGATTCTCTGAGACTGGCAGACCATGTTCGCGGTAACTGACCGGACTGAACTTTCGTGAAGCTTTCGCCCGTAGCCCCTGACGACGCAGGCTGGCAGCCACGGTTTTCACGTTGAACCGGTAACCCTGGGCACGAAGCTCATCCGTCAGGCGTGGCGCTCCATAGCGTTGTTTTGCGTCACTGAATGCTTCCCGGACGACGTTATCACAGACAAGGCGGAACTGCTGACGCCGGTTTACCTGATAACGACGCTGATGCCAGATGTACCAGCCACTACGGGTAACCTGAAGTACACGGCACATGGCTTTGATACTGAACTCAGCCTGATGTTTTTCGATGAAGACATACTTCATTTCAGGCGCTTCGCGAAGTATGTCGCGGCCTTTTGGAGAATGGCCAGTTCCTCATCCCGTTCTGCCAGTTGACGTTTCAGACGGGCGATCTCAGCGGACATGTCCTGCTCGCGTTCAGAAGAAGAGAACTGATTTTGCTGTTTGCTTCGCCAGTTGTAGAGCTGTGATTCATACAGGTTAAGTTCGCGGGCGGCAGCTGCCACCCCAATGCGTTCAGCCAGTTTCAGGGCTTCCTGACGAAATTCAGGAGTGTGCTGCTTGCGTGGCTTTTTGGTGGTTGATGTTGGTTTTGTCATGTGAGTCACCTCTGGTTGAGAGTTTACTCCACTTAGTCGCGTGTCCACTATTGCTGGGTAAGATCAATTGCCGTCTACATTAAAGGCCCATGCAATGTGGCAGAAATTAACGTCATCACCAGTCAGGGGGACTGGCTGATGAAGTACTGACTTCGATTGAACAATATCTGGTCTGACAATCAGTTGTCAGACCCTGTTGTGGTATCAATTTTTATATCAAAGAAATCAGGTATTAATACTACGTATTAATAGTCATTATAAACCCCTCCCCCGTAAGGTCCCTCCCCTTATGAAGGATTTGCCATAATATATATCTTATTATTTCATTGTGTTAGCGTCCTGCCACTGCTTTTCTGACTGTTTTGTGCTGTGAGTTCAATGGGGCGGTGCAACGCTATCCTTAATCGAAGGGGGACGTTGCCAGAGCCCCTTTATATTAATCAATAAGTCGCATATCGGCTTGGTGAGTTTTATCCAAATAAGATTTTATAGCCAGTTATCATTGTAAACGTCATTATCAGATAAAAGAACTGACGTTGTGAAAGCGAGGGGAAGCAACCTTTTCTGGCCAGCGTATAGATGACGCCAGCAAGTAAAATAAATGCAGTTGTTGAAGGTGGCAGTTCGCGGAGTAAAATCCAGAATGAGTGGTCCATCAATACATCTCACCGTTGCCAAAACGGAATGTTATATTTTGCTTTCTGGCGTCCCTCTCGCCTCCCAATCTGAGTAAATTTTCAATAACCGTGTTCATTGATGAACTTGGTATTTCATCATAAAAGTATGGTTGTCTTACTGGTCCCGAAACCAAATCGACATTATTTATTCTCTCAAATGAGATTTTCCCTGAGAAACCAGAACTGCATAGTGAATGAAGCTGCATACGGATGAAACCGTTGACATACGCAGCAAACCACGGCCTGCTGAAAACCATTGTGTATTTTTTTTCTGAGGGCCATAGGTAGCTGTCCAGCTCTCTGCAGTTGTAGTTCAGTGTGTTTCCATCAATATGTAAATATCCATACATTCTGAATCCAAACCATGGAAAGCTAATATGAGGATTGACTGTTTTGATATGGCCCGCCAGAGCTGTCCGTTTGGCAAGCAACACCAAACATCTGTCTGTTTCATCGAGTACTTCATACCAGGAAACCGGAGTTGGCTCTCCCCAGTATTCTTCGTTATACAGGCAATTATAGATCTGAACGATGTCCAGGTCGTTTAGTGTCTTTATACGGTCATTCACCACAGCCTCTGTTAAGGTGCCCTTTAGCGCTGCTAATTGGGATAATCGTTGCCGGTCAGATGCTGGCAGACGGTTTCTGTATGTCTGGAGTTCTTCTCGCATGCGAGCAACGATTTGCTGCTCTTCGATAGCTTTATCACTGGTGATGTGATTTAGCAGATCTCCCCAGCTAGAAAACCGATAAAAATACGCGACCATCTCATAGGCATGGTTCAATTGAACATTGCAGTGATCCCTGAGGAAACGGGCCTGTTTGCGAAGCTGATCGAGTGAGGGGATATAACGGTGACCGTTAACATTGAGGTGTGGGAGCATTGCATATTCCTTTTACAAATACTCTGCGGCCTGTAAACACAGAGCAAAGTTAAAAGGATATGCTCTGAAAACTAAAGGGTAAAAAGCGCGTTGGCGGATTTGTCTACAGGCTGACAGGTCTGCGCATAACCTATTAAACAGGCTATTAAACAATCCAATGACAGTCAATAGTCTGTGTTAATTATGTTCTTATGACTTAACTACCCCTGAGGAAACTATAATTTCATACTCCGCATTCTACATATTTTATTATTAGGAAAAGTGATGTTTTATCAACGGCTTATCTTCATTCGTGGCAGGCATTAGCTAGCTGTCGCCTCCCTCAACAACAAAGAGTTTTCTCTTTTAGTACCCCAGCAACATCCAATCCATGAAGAAAGGCCGCACTTCTTTACCAGGAGTGCGGCCTTTCTTCATTTATGCCGTTAACCACAAAGGAGTTTTATCATGAAATTAGCCAGCCGCTTTGGCCGAGTTAACCAGATTCGCCGCGACCATCCACTGACAAATGACGAGTTGATGGCCCATGTACCCAGTGTATTTGGTACCGACAAGCACGAATCCCGCTCGGACCGCTACACCTACATTCCAACAATCACACTGCTTGATAGCCTGAAGCGGGAAGGTTTCCAGCCGTTCTTTGCCTGCCAGACCCGAGTGCGCGATCAGAGCAAGCGCGAGCACACTAAACACATGCTGCGCCTGCGCCGTGAGGGGCAAATGACCGGTAAGCAGGTGCCGGAAATCATTCTGCTTAACAGTCATGACGGCTCCAGCTCATACCAGATGTTGCCGGGGCTATTTCGTGCAGTCTGCCAGAACGGGCTGATCTGCGGTGAGAGCTTTGGTGAGGTTCGTGTGCCGCATAAAGGCAACGTGGTGGAGAAAGTCATTGAAGGGGCTTACGAAGTGCTCGGGATTTTTGACCGGGTGGAGGAGAAGCTCGATGCCATGCAGTCGCTTTTGTTGCCGCCACCAGCACAGCAGGCGATGGCGAAAGCGGCATTAACCTACCGCTTTGGTGAAGAGCATCAGCCGGTGACGGAATCGCAGATCCTTTCCCCGCGCCGCTGGCAGGATGAGAGCAACGACCTGTGGACCACTTACCAGCGCATTCAGGAGAACTTGATAAAAGGCGGACTATCGGGACGAACGACGAAAGGCCAGCGTGCTCAAACCCGCGCTGTCAAAGGTATCGACGGAGACGTAAAGCTCAATCGCGCTCTGTGGGTGATGGCTGAAAATATGCTTCAACTTGCTTCATAAACGACTTTAACTATTACCTCCAAGGCCCTGTCATGTCAGAGATAAATCTACCTCCTGATCTTCCGGTAACTGAAGCACGCACCATTCGTCGCGCTCTCCGCTTACTGGAAAAATATCAGCGCCAGCCTGGCGAACAATTTAATTCCACTACCTTCACCAAAACCTGGCTACAACTGCGTCTTGCCCTGCAGGAGCGCGAAGTTTTTCTTGTTTTATATCTCGATAATCAGAACCGTCTTCTGGAATGCGAGACGCTCTTTACGGGCACGATTAACCATACCGAAGTCCATCCACGCGAAGTGGTGAAACTGGCACTACGCCATAACGCTGCCGCTGTGATTCTGGCCCATAACCATCCCTCCGGAGAGACAGAACCGAGTAAACAGGATCGAAACATCACTCAACATCTTGTGAATGCGCTGGCAATGGTAGAGGTGCGGGTGCTGGACCATCTTATTGTTGGCATCGGCGATGTGCTTTCTTTTGCTGAACGCGGCTGGATATGAGGCTAACCATGAAAATCATCGATAAAAAGGCCGCGATGGCGATTCAGCGGCAGCATCCGCATTCCCGGATCTTTCGCTACTGCACGGGCAAATACCAGTGGCACGGCAGCGCCAGTCATTATACCGGTCAGGATGTCGCGGAGATTTCCGGTGTGCTGGCGGTTTACGCAGAACGCCGTCGTGACAACCACGGTCCGTATACACGCCTGATGTGCATTACCACCAACTGATATTTAATAAGGAATGGAAAAATGCAAAATTCATGGGGACTGAAGCGCGACATCTCGCCGTGCTTCGGTGCAAGGCTTGTGCAGGAAGGCTGTCGCCTGCATTTTCTGGCGGACCGTGCAGGTATTCACGGTACGTTTGCCGATGAGGAGGCGCTGCGTCTGGATCAGGCGTTTCCGCTAATGATGAAACAACTCGAATTGATGCTGACAACCGGTGAATTGAATCCGCACCATCAACATTGCGTCACGTTGTATCATAACGGACTAACTTGTGAAGCAGATACTCTCGGCTCTCATGGCTATGTTTACATCGTTATTTATCCCCAGGCATCTACAACTAGGTAACACCTTCTCTTCTTTTATCAGGACTCAACTCATGCACATTGCATCTGTACCGGCCACGGTGCCGGTTTCGTCACGCCTGTCGCCCTTACAGGTCTGGCAGAAACTGTTAATGTATCTGCTGGAGCACCATTACGGCCTCACGCTCAACGACACACCATTCCATGATGATACGGCCATTGCGAAGCATATCGACGCGGGAATCACGCTCGCCGATGCGGTTAATTTTCTGGTGGAACGTTATGAACTGGTACGCATCGACCGCAAAGGATTTACATGGCAGGAGCAGACGCCATTCTTGACCGCTACCGATATTCTCAGAACCAAGCGAGCTACCGGATTAATAAATACTTAAATTCTTCGAGCCTCATTCCTGATTTTTACCTCTGAACTTCCCACCTTTTTTATTCATCGCATAATGCGCCTGCCACTCCCGGCAGGCGTGTTTGCTTTTATGGACGATTAACGATGCAAACAGAACCCGACGTGTTAACGGAACACAATGAACTCATTCTTTCGACCAGTATCGAACGTGTTGTCACGGGCCGCGATACCGCACTAAAACGGATCGAACAACTCATTCAGCAGCTTGATGCCATTTCAGAGCTGACCTCCGAAATTGGCGGTGGCACAGCGCAAGACTGGGCGATGAAAGCCGGGCATCGCTACGATAGCTGGCTAACTGAAAAAGCTGATAAAGCGCTGCCTGCTATCATCCGCAATATTGACCGCAGCATCTGGCGCGATTTGATGCTGAAGTCCGGCATGATGGCCTTGATGGATGCGCAGGCTCGTGACCAGTGGCATAAGAACCTAGAGGAGGGCGATCTTCCTGCTATCAGCGAGGCGAATATCCTCAGCACCTTTGAGCAGTTACATCTGAATAAAATGGATGTCTTCGAACGCGGCATCATTAACGTGTTCAAAGGCCTGTCGTGGGATTACAAAACCAACAGTCCCTGCAGCTTCGGTAAGAAGATCATCATTAACAATCTGGTGGCGTATAACCGATGGGGCTTTAGCCTTAACTGGGGTTGGCGGCGGGATCAACTGGCAGACCTGGAGAGAATGCTGTTTCTGCTGGATGGTAAACCCATCCCTGATAACCGGAGTGATATCTCCACCCGGTTGATGGAGCATATCCGGGATAATCCGGCTAAGGACGTTTACGAAGATGAGTTCTTCCGCATTCGTTACTATCAGAAAGGCACTGCGCACTTGGCCTTCAAGCGTCTGGAATTGATTGAGCGAATGAATGACATCATTGCGAAACACTTTCCGGGAATGCTGGCTTCGAGATGATGGGGGGGACTGATATTGTCTTCGCCGCAGGTAGCTATAGTTGATTAATAGCGCCAGAGATATGCTTGATTGTGATAATCTTCGAGGTAACTCTTGCCCCGATTCGAGTCCCAAAATCAACGATTTAATGTGTTGGTATCGATGTTGGTACATTATCTAAATATTATTTTTTATTTATTTTAAATCAAAGGATTAGTCATCATGTGCGAGTCCGGCCTTCGCACCATCGGAACATCAATAGACGTCGACGGACGTCTTTTTTGTGCCTGAAATCCGCGCTACGCAAGGCTTTTCGCGATTCTCCTTTCAACAGAAGTCAATCTGAGTCAACCTGTAAGCATCCCGGTAAACCGGACCATTCACATTTAGAGATCTTCCGGCATACTGAATATATCCTTGGAGGAGATCGCCATACGCAAAGCCCGATTCACCGAACACCAGATCATCGCCGTTCTGAAGTCCGTCGAAGCCGGACGCACCGTCAAAGATGTGTGCCGCGAAGCCGGGATTTCTGAGGCCTCGTACTACAACTGGAAAGCGAAGTTCGGCGGTATGGAAGCCTCTGATATCAAAAAGATGAAGGACCTCGAAGATGAAAACCGCCGGTTGAAACAGATGTTTGCGGACCTGAGCCTCGAGTGCCGCGCATTGAAAGACGTTATTGAAAAAAAGCTTTAAAACCAGCGATAAAGCGTGAGTTGGTCAGCTATCTGACCGCGCAGTTTGCCATGAGCTTACGTCAGGCATGCAGGATATTGTCGCTGAGCAGGACGGTATTTCGTTATCAGCCGGATACGCAACGTGATGAGCCAGTCATTATGGCGCTGACCGTGGCGGCTGAACGCTATCCGCGATACGGATATAAAAGGTTTTTTCAGGTCCTTCGCAGGCAGGGCAACGCCTGGAACCATAAGCGCGTTCACCGGATTTACTTCCTGCTGAAACTGAATTTTCGCCGTAAGGGAAAACAGCACCTGCCGGTGCGCAATCCGGCTCCGCTGGCAACGCCAGAGGCGATGAACCAGAGCTGGTCCATCGATTTTATGCACGATGCGCTGGTGTGCGGCAGACGTTTCAGAACCTTCAACGTGGTGGATGGTTATAACCGGGAAGCGCTGGCGATCGAAATTGACCTGAATATCCCGGCGCAGCGGGTTGTCAGAGTGCTGGGCAGGATCGTGGCAAACCGCGGATATCCGCTGAAGATGCGGATGGATAACGGTCCGGAGCTGGTCTTGCTGACGCTGGCACAATGGGCAGAAGAGCATGGTGTGATGCTGGAATTTCTCAGGCCCGGCAAGCCAACACAGAATGCCTTTATCGAATGATTCAACCGGACGTACCGGACAGAAATACTGGCTTTTTATCTGTTCAGAACCCTGAACGAAGCACGTGAAATTACAGAGCGCTGGCTGGCTGAATATAACAGCGAGCGCCCCCATGAATCCCTGAAAAGCCTGACGCCGGAAGAATACCGGCTGATGGCTGAAACCCCGGAAATCTCAAAAAGTGCGTGGAACTAAAACGGGTGCGCTTACACCAACGCAGAACGGATTTTTTGAGAGTTTTAACGGACGCTTTCGCGATGAATGTCTGAATGAGCACTAGTTCAGAGATATCGGTCACGCCAGGAAAACCATTAATGTCTGGCGGCAGGATTATAACGAGTGTCGTCCACATTCAGCACTAAATTATCAGACGCCATCAGAATTTGCAGCACGATGGTGAAATGGGGAATTAAACAGTTAGAAAACAGATATTACTAACTTACGGTTATATCGAATCCTGGGGGCTGGTCAATTATGGTGAAAATCGTGAATGTCAGCTTATTTGTAGTCATATGAGTCATCCCGCTGGCATTCGTTTGCTAGATGACCCTATAAACTGTTATTGTCAGCCGATGAATCAAACAGAGTTTTTTATAATTTAAATGCTCTGTCCCGGGGTCCAGAGCGGTTCCAAAGGATAGGTATAATATTCATCATCAGCATGATTTTCATCCCAGATAAGTTTCCCTCTTTGTGTAATCCCTTTCACATGACGTGTATTTCTTTCTTCAAAGTAGCCACATGCTAAATGTCGAATCTGCGCATATCTAACTGCATTTATGCCGAGGTGATCCCATATCACTTTGTTTTTTATGGCGAAATTTATTCCTCCGGGATATTGTTTGCTGGGGTATGCTATAACATAAATGTCAGAATTTTTTTTCAAAGATACAATTGGCAACATATGAAGTTATGTTGTAGTTATCGCTCATTAGAGAGTCAGAAAGGAATTTGTCAGTTATAAGTAATCGGGTTACTTCATCAGGATTGCAGGCATTGATCAATTTGTTAATTGATTGTGATTGATTACCCAGAAGCATTCCTCTTCCTGTAACTTGAGTATGTGAAAGCTCCCCGATCGGAAGAACTTTTATGCTATTATAGATACGAAAAGTAGCTATAGTATAATAATTAAAGCTATTATTATAATTTTTTAACTCGTTAAGTGCAGTGTTTTTACTGCTGGCTGTGTAGAGAATCTCATTTTCATCTGAATCAATTCTACCGTAGGATCTTATTTCTTTTGGGGGGCAAAGAATTTTACTGACGTGGTCAATAGGGGACGCATCATTTCCCATATACCTTGCTCTATAATATGAAGAGCCTTCTCCCCAATCAACATAGAGCAAAGGGTGGTGTTTGATCAATTTAGCTAAGAATTCTTTTTTCATAGCTATGTTGTATTGAGGGAAATTATTGATCCCAGTGACTAGCTCATCAACTGATAACGGTGGAAATTGTTCGATGATAGTCTTTAATGTCATTTTAATATACTCAAAAATATTTTTTAAATGTCCTAATTACAAAGGATACCGCTAATCCAACTATTACTGAACTTAGTACCACAAAATATTCAGGGGTAAGAAATTGCGGCAACACCAGCCCCGTCGCTGTCTAGCTGGATGAAATCATACGCCTTGCATGATGATAAACAAACCCGGACTCATGGCCTGCGCCGAATCGCCGTAAGTCGCGGCGTACCAGCCCGTCAATCAGCCCTATAACAATGGTCAGCACAAACTGTGGTAGCGCCTGCAATAAAATAGCCAGCGCAGCAGAAAGGTAAGGGTAACTTAATCGCAGACTGTAACGCGCAGCGGATTACCGTCGTGACAGCCTCCGTCCAGAACAACCCGCTTTGACCACTGAGAGAAGCAATCAGCGCCGCGCTCCCTTTCTGCAACGTATCGCTGACAATCGCGAGGTCTTCTACTAACCACATCGGTGCGCCAGCAGAGCTTTTCCACCACTGCCATGTCGCCAGCAATACCTGCTCACTGTGACTGGCGCAGGTGTTCCGCCAGAAAAACGCCTCGCCCAGCTACTCCAGCGTTATCGCCAGCATCCACGCGCCGAGGCAAAAACCGATCAGCACGCCGGGAAGTAATGCTATCCAGCCGAGCCGTCCGGGGCGACGCACGGGGCCTGGTGGCGCATGTTCGGGCATCAGTGCAGCGGCAGAGTAATGTAGCGGCAGAGGAACCGTGCCTCGTGTGCCTCATCCAGTCGTATCTGAAAAATGTCGTGTTCGCCTTGCGGCGATGTAGCTTCGCGCCATGCCTGAAAGCCCTGCAAATTCATCCGGGCGATAATCTGGTCGGGCGTTTCTCCCTGCGTCAGCGCTTCCACCGCCTGTTGCAGGGGAAGAGGCAGTGTTTGTGCAGGCCACATCACTTCAACGCTCACGAGCTGGCGGTGTGTCCGGGGTATCATCGGTCTGTTTCTCCGTGGTTTCGCTGTCGTTCAGCCATAAAATAGGGTCATTTTTCGCCGTTACAACTGTCTCCGGGCGGTCCCACCATATGGGCGTGCTGTCGTACTGTTTTTCCATATAGCGGGCTATGTGTGTGATGCTTTCCGGCATCAGCGGATCGTGTGCTGCGTCCGGTAATGGGATGCGTAGCTTCCAGAGCTGACCACCTTCCAGCAGAGCGAACGCCTGCCCTTTGGGAAGCTGTACCAGTGAGGCGGGTTCCAGTAACGGCACCTGTATGCTGCTCATCCGATCCTGGGTGTTGCTGGAAAAACTGATATTGCCCTGTGCGTCGGCGCTGTCGGTAACGCCGGAACTGATGCTGTTGCTGAGCACATCCACCTGCGGCAGTTGCTTCGTCAACAATTCGACGGTGGCAGATTCCCGCACCCGCATCATGATCCGACTGTTGAAGTTGCCGACGACCTGGTCCGCTTTGGCGCGGTCGCCGATGCGGGCTTCTATATCGGAGAGCGTCTGGGTGTAGGCCGTAACCTCTACACCTGCGCCGCCGCCTTTATTTATTAGCGGAATAAATTCATCGCCCATCAGTTCACTGAACTCATCGCAGTGCAGGTTGATGGCCGGGTTCTCTTCCGTCTGCGGCAGGCCATCCATCACGCCGTGCTTGTAGATATGTCCGGCGACGCTGACCAGATCGGCGAACATTGAATTGCCGACAGCGGCGGCAATTTCTGCGTCAGACAATGCATCCAGCCCGACATAAATAATCGCCCGCTGGCGAATGGCCTGCTGCCAGTTGAATACTGGGCGCGGGTCGTTAAGGTCGCCGTAGTCCGGGGCCAGCAGTTGGGAGATTTTTCTGGTGGTCAGTTTTTCCAGCAGTGGCAGCAGCGAGGCGACGATCTTATCGAAATAGGTTTTGTCATAGCGCACGGCAGTACGTAGACCGTCGAGGATCGTGTCGTGTAATCGGGTGGTTGAAAGGTACTGCTCCAGCGCGACGACGTAGCTGTCCCTTCCCTGAAGATTACGTGGCGTGTTTTTCTCAGTGATGCCACCGGCAATCCGTACCACGTTGTCCCATGCCTGGCGGTCGTGGCTGGGCAAAAAGACGCGGGCGTAGTCGATAAATAGTTCGTCGATGTTGATAACGTGGCGGGCGATACGGGCGTAGTCCGGGCGCTGGCCCAGTGCCACCAGGGCGCGGGTGATGATGTTGACGAAGCGCCAGTCGAACCTCCTTTACTCAAACTTTAGGGCAGAATCGTCTACCGGAGTGGTGGGGGCAGTCCAGGGTGGCCAAATTCAGTGTGCCACTACATATTGTCTAAAATGAGGGAGGAAGGAAAAGGCTGGATCTCGCCAGCCTTTGACAGTCATTTCACTTTCTTGAAGATGAGCAGGATCAAAGGGACGCAGACAGCGAAACCAATGATGGAGGCTAAAGCCGAATCAGAGTGATTTTGCGCTAGCTCCTTAACAAACCAGGTACATTGAGAAGGGGTAAATTCTCCGCCTTGACTCATTGTCTCTGTAAAGTTAAGAGCGAAGACCAGATCGAAATAAAGCACGATAGCGTAATACGCTGCACAGATCAGCGCGATACTCACCCATCTGATCCAGAACTTCTTATTCATCATCGTAAGTGCTTCCCAATGAACCGCCTACTGTACCGCCTGAGTAGGGGGATGTTGAGCCAGCAACAGCAGCGGAATCGGCAGCAGATTGTTGAATTTTTGCACTCCCTCCTATTGATTGAGGGCTTTTGTTCTCGGTGTTAGGGTACTGCTGTTTGAATGTATTAGTCATTTCGACAACGAGGATTGATGAGAAATCCGCACTCTTTGATTCAAGATATCTTTGCAGTGAAACCGGAATAGTAAAATCTTCTGCTATGTCGATTGGTAGCTGTGTTGTCGTGGATGTGTAACCGTGTTCGAATACCTTTGAGCCAGCAAACTTGAGCCCCTCGACTGAGTGAGTGGTACAGTTGCTACCAGTGACATCATACTTATCAATGGTTCGGCCTCTTCGCTTTGTACCATCTTGCATGTTTGGCGTTTGGATTGGTGTTACACCGCCATTCCAAAGGTTTTCGAAGAATTTACGGATTATTTTAGGATCTGCATCATCAATGCGGAAAGCGCGAGCTCCCATTTCATAAAGTTCGTATCGGTAATACTTACGCGCATCTTCATCCTGGAAAAAGTCTAAAATCCCATCCCCAGTGAAGGTACTTTTATCAGTGCGTCCATAGCGTCCATAGGTGTAGAGGAAGATATTGTTATTCTCATGCACTGAAACGAAAACATGACCTGCACTTGTCGTTTCAGTCCAGATATAAACGCCGTTCAGCAGCGGGTTATCTTCTGGCTTGCAGGTGTCAGTCACATTATCAGCTTGGGGATCATAAATCGGGCCGGGGAGAACGGGAAATTCGACGACTTGAGATTGGGCTGTGTCGGCTTTCGCTGCCCCTGTAGAAAATTCATAAGTGTCATCGATGGAAGGAATAAAACGTGATTTGCAGGGACAGGAACAACGGCTGTGCAGTGTTCCGGCTACTCTTTTACCATGTATTTCGTCACTATCAAGGCCGCCGCAGATACGATAATGCCCTGGATGTTTGCCGCAGGTTACTTTATGGCCTTCACATGCCATATCTTTATCGAAAAATTGATGGTCGGGGCATCCTTCAAGAATCCTGCCACCGCAAGCGGTCTTATCACCCCTAAATAAAAAATGACCAATAGCCATTCGTCCTTATCCTTATTTTTGCTTTTAATTCCATGTGGGAAGTGTAAGTTTTTGGTGTTGGCGAGTAAATGAGCAAATGTAATAAAATCAAAGTATGTTAATCAATGGGAGCAGGTCGCCAGCTATGGATAGTGTTTATCCGCACGGTCAGTTGCAGACGAGATTTCCACAATTGCCTGCATTCCAACAGAGCAAGAGCCTGTCTTTTGTGAAGCTGGATCAGGGCGGCGGTATCGCGGACCGGTAAATTACTTGTGGTTACCTGTTAGCCGGTGTTGCTGGTAAAGCTGGTGACGCTGGAACTTATCTAGCGAGTATGTTCTTTCACCTTTGGTGGTTGCTTAGAATATGGCACCGCTTGGCCTACAGTCTGGAGAACACTGGACGGAACAGGAGGTCGTAAGTTGTTCCAGAAACGGCTGTTGCGGGTTAAGTGTCGACTAACAGATAGCTGTCATAATGGTCGGCTTCCGGCGTGAGAACGGAAGCTACAACCAATTCTTTGAAAATAAAAGCAGGGCTAATGCCAATCGTTTCATTACATACTTCCGCGTACTACGGTGGGGGTGTTGATCTCCTCCCTGAAAACAGTGCCGGGCTAAACTGAAGTCTCCGGTCTTTCTTCCATCTCACAGAGAGGCACATCGCCATGAAAAAGACCCGCTATACCGAAGAACAGATTGCGTTTGCTCTGAAACAGGCCGAAACCGGCACCCGCGACGGGGAAGTCTGCCGAAAGATGGGCATTTCTGAAGCCACTTTTTATAACTGGAAGAAGAAATTCGCCGGTCTGGGCGTGACCGAACTGCGGCGTCTGCGGCAACTGGAGGATGAAAATCTGCGGCTGAAGAAACTGGTGGCTGACCTGAGTCTGGACAAGGAGATGCTGCAGGAGGTACTGAAACAAAAGTTCTGAGGCCGGCTCAGAAACGTCAGGCGATGCATTTTCTGCGGGGGGCTTACCGTATCAGTGTCCGACGGGGATGCGGACTGCTGATGCAGAGCAGAACCGTTTACCACTGGCAGAGCCGGCGGGATGATCGGGCGATAACCCTGCGTATCCGGTAAATAGCGGAAACTCGGATCCGCTACGGTTGCCCGCGTATTCATATTCAGCTGCGGCGGGAAGGCTGGCCTGTTAACCACAAGAAAACACACCGGATTTACTGTCTGGAAGGCCTCAACCTGCGCAAAAAGCGCCCCCGCATGCATGTCATCGTCAGCAACGTCCGATCCTGATCGGTATCGATCAGTGCTGGAGTATGGATTTCGTGTCGGATAATCTGTTTAACGGACGACGTTTCCGGGCGCTGACTGTAGTGGATAATTTTAGTCGGGAGTGTGTGGCGATCCATGCCGGAAAGTCGCTGAAAGGTGAGTATGTGGTCGGTGTGATGGAAAGGTTGCGGGTGCTGGGCAAGCGTCTGCCGGTACGTATTCAGACAGATAACGGCAGCGAGTTTATTTTGAAAAGTCTGGATAAATGGGCGTATGAGCACGGTGTCACAATGGACTTATCCCGCCCCGGAAAACCAACGGATAATCCGTTTATTGAATCATTTAACAGCAGTCTGCGGGATGAATGCCTGAACATTCATTGGTTTCTCTCGCTGGAAGATGCGTAGGACAAACTCGACAACTGGCGCAGGGAATATAATCATGAGAGAACGCATTCATCATTAAATGACATGACTCCGTCTGAATTCATCCGAAGTCTCCGGAAAGACGAAGATCTCTGATTTAGCACTGCACTGAATTTGGGCCAGGGGCAAATCTGGCCGGGAACTCAAAAATGCATGCAACTAAAACAGGGTTATTTACAGACAAATTTAAAATTAGCTGAAAGTTAATATTATTTTTGCGGAGCCCTTTCGGGCCCCGAATATTGCTTTATTTTAACATTGATTTCACTTTCCGGGCAACCCGGCGAACCAGGCTGGTGCCTCGTTTTGCGCCTTGGACATGAATTGCTTCATACAGAGCATTAAAACGGTCATGGGCCCAGCCATCTCTTTGCTGAGAAATAAGACCATCAACCTTATTATTTAAAAGTTGTAACTCGTTACTGACAGAATGACCACCATTGATGCTCCGCAAGCGATTCACTTCACTCTCAAGTTCTTGAATCTTCTCGAGGTAGGAAGGTATCAACCCCATTGCATAGTTATATTTAACATTCTCATCCATAAAAGGACGGAAACTGCGGTAGTTATTTTTACTCTTATTTCCACTTAACAACATGCCGGAGTTTGCAACTCTATACCAAAATAGAGGTTCCGGGACGATTTGCAATTTATATCCCTGTAATGATATTTTGGCAAAAAACTCCCAGTCTTCATGACCTAAACCGTAATCTTCAGTAAATCCGCCTACTTTTTCAAAAACCTCTTTTCTGATCAGCGCATTAGCATCGCCAAAGCAGTTACTAAAGCTGGCGATATTTAAATCAGGCCCTAACGGAAGCCAGCAGTGCGTCATTTTACGGAACGGAGAAGGGAACTCCTCACCAAAAATAAGATCGCTTGGTGTGGTTAACACATCGGCCCCAGAGTTTAATGCTGCAGTAACAAACGTTTCTACCTCAAAAGGCTTAGCAACATTATCATCGTCCATAAACATCAGATATTCGCCAGAGGCGTGTCGCGCAGCCAAATTCCTTGCAGCACCCAGATAGTTATTAGAACTACGGACAATTTTCCAGCCTCGAGAGTTAAAATCATTCTCGATGAGATTTAAATAACGATGAGAATCTTCTGTCGTACTTCCATCATCAACCAAGATGACCTCAATATTTTGGTACGTCTGAGATTTTATTGATGCGAGTGCTTGCTGAAGCAAATGGTGACGTTCGAAGTGAGTTATACACACGCTAACTAACGGGCTGTTAGCTTCATCGATTTTCTTGAATGCGCGGTTGTTTTTTCGTTCAACTGCGACAAACCAAGCTTCTTTAATATTGTCTTGTGATTCAGCAAGCCCTGGTTTTATATTTATATTTTTTAAGCGATAGTGGATTTTCCCGTATAAATCGACAGGTGTAGGAATAAATAGAACTTCCGCATGATGCTCCTGCGGAATAAGCTCTGGAATTCCACCAACGTTTGAAGCGAGGAAATTAACGTTATTAATCAAGCATTCATAAACAGTATAGGGTGAGTTTTCTACAAGTGATGGAATGATGACTAATACATTTTTTCTTTTTATATATTCATTAGCGTTGGTACGATCATAGTCGCTGATTACATTAACTGCGAGTCCCAAATTTTTAGTCTGATTCATAATATAAGTAAATGAATCAGTTTTCCCCATAGTGACATTTTTTCCGAGGAAGGTTACTCCAGAAATGCTCTCTTTATCTTCATCAGATAGTTTTCTTAATGCACGCAGGAATATGTCAAGTCCTTTACGGGTTTCAAGGCGGCCGAAAAATACAAGCTCAACGCCAGAAGCTGGCTTTTCATTTATTTTAACTGTAACATCATCTCTCGTCACAAACCCTTGAAATGGCTCGCAATTTAAAATTACATGACGTTCTTCAGGAACATTCCAGTGCTTACTCAACATCCAATCAATTAAATACTGAGACGGACTAACAACTTCATCCGCCATTTCAACCACCATTTTCTCCATATAATAGAGTTCAAGATGGTTCTGATCATATGGAAGCTGGTAATTACCTTCATCAGCCCATAACGTTGAACTGTGAGTATTTACAATGAACTTTGTATTTTCAAAATCCGTTCCATTCTTTTTGCTTAATAAAGTGTAATAAAGATCTGCCTGCCACTCACAAGAAATAACAGTGTCATAGATGTTATTTTCTTTCAACCAGAGATAAATTGAATAACTTTTCCTTCTAAAATACGGTGCATCAATATTAATCTCTTTTATCAGTCCGGTTCTTAGCAGATTGATACCAAAGGTACTATAAATACGTGACCAGTCGCTAAATTTCGATACAGATGATTCAGAATAGTCGCCACATGTATACAATACATCAACATCATACCCCTTTTTTGCCAAAGTAGTGGCAAGGGCAGTGAAAGCAGTACCAATACCGCCGTTACGGACAGGCCCCTCAATGTCCGGCGTCATTATAAGAATTTTCTTCATTGTAACCCTTCCTTTGTAACCTAGACTTTTCTATGATATTAGTGAATTGAAGTAGTGTAAGATAGCAGTCGGTAGCTTCTGTTAAACAGGATAAAAAATGACCAATATGAAGTTAAAATTTGATTTGCTTCTAAAATCTTATCATCTATCTCATCGATTTGTCTATAAGGCAAACCCTGGTAATGCTGGTGATGGTGTAATTGCATCTGCGACGTATGACTTTTTTGAACGAAATGCTCTTACCTATATCCCTTACAGAGATGGCGAGCGCTACAGTTCTGAAACTGATATTTTAATTTTTGGAGGCGGAGGAAACCTGATAGAAGGATTGTATTCTGAAGGTCATGACTTTATCCAGAATAATATTGGGAAGTTTCATAAAGTAATAATAATGCCGTCGACAATCAGAGGGTATAGCGATTTATTCATCAACAATATTGATAAGTTTGTTGTTTTTTGTCGCGAAAATATCACCTTCGATTATATTAAATCTCTCAACTACGAACCAAACAAGAACGTATTCATTACTGATGATATGGCATTTTATCTCGATCTTAATAAATACCTGTCACTTAAACCCGTCTATAAAAAACAGGCCAACTGCTTCAGAACGGACTCCGAATCTCTAACTGGAGACTACAAAGAAAACAATCATGATATTTCGCTCACCTGGAATGGCGATTATTGGGATAATGAATTTCTGGCGCGTAATTCTACCCGTTGCATGATAAACTTTCTTGAAGAGTATAAAGTTGTCAATACCGACAGGCTGCATGTGGCAATTTTAGCATCTCTGCTTGGCAAAGAAGTCAACTTCTATCCTAACTCATATTACAAAAATGAAGCTGTTTACAATTATTCACTTTTTAATCGTTATCCAAAAACATGCTTTATTACGGCAAGTTGAAAAAGGCAGCGTATAATAATACGCTGCCTGAAAGCCATATAACTGTTACAGCATTGTTAATTATTACCTGGCAGCCTTTAGGTGACTATTCATTCGCACGCCTATAGTCTGCAAATCTATCGATTATCGCAGTAAAAAACTTATCAATGAGTTTAGTTGTTGCACCGAGGTTTTAACTTTCCGCATCACTTTTCACGTACAGTATTTTACTGACTCCGTGTTTCTTAAATTCTATTGTATGCTGACAGATTTTCCCACTTGCGTCGTCACGACTGGAGCAACACTGGATACTGCTGATCCCATTTCGCTTCCAGCTCATCCAGCACCGTTTCTGCGGCTTCTTTCGACCCCGCGCGATATACCGGTTTCAGATCAGCCATAAAAGCTTTATGGTCATTTGAGGCCACGTATTTAATCGAGTTACTGATTTGGTGAATGACGCACAACTGAACCTCTGTCTGCGGATAAATGTTGTTTATCGCCTCCGGGAAGCCGGTCAGCCCGCGCACGCAGGCGATCAGGATGTCTTCAATGCCCCAGTTTTGCAGGTCTCTTAATATAGACAGCCAGAAGTTAGCGCCTTTACTTTCTGATAGATACCGGCCCAGAGTTTCTTTCTTGCCTGCCAGATTCAGCGCCATACGGTATAAACCGTTTTGCTCTGATAACGGCCATTCTCACGGACTTTATAGTGAATACGTTCAGCCAGACGAAGGGGTAAACCTTTTCCAGCGGGTGCTGTTGCCACTGTTTTAGTTCAGGGATAACTTTATCGTACTACACCGATGGTGGCGGTTGACATGCTGAAAGCATATAAATCTTCGAACTCTCGGCTAATGTCCTGGTAACTAATCCCCTGCGCAAAACAGCCGAATGATCTTGCGTTCAATAATAAATGCGATGATGCTCGCAAAATCCTTGCCGATCAACCCACCAGATGCGGCGGTTCTACGTGGATCGCGATTTAACTATCACTGCTAGTTATTTGTTCGAAAAGCCCATAGCTTTCTATTTATACTCAAGCTTCGCGCCATCAGATAGCTATGTCTTATGAAAAAACTACCGGACCATTTATCCAGGGAATGCATCATCGCCGCCATTCGCGCTTACGACGCAGGTGTTGCGCATCAGTTTAAAAGCGCGCGTCTGTATGAGATCGAGTTTGAGGGGCGTCGGTATCCTTCAAAAGCCATCGTCGGGTTAGCGGCCACGCTTGCGACGGGAAAGGAATTTACCCCGGCGGATTTCAGCGGGGGGATTAAATCCAAATGCGTGCGCCTGTTACTGGAGCAAGGATTTACGATCGCGTCGCAGGGCGCTGGCGATGACGAGGTTGCGCTTTTCCCCGATGAGGGGCAGACGACCATGGAGTACGAGGAAGGGGCGGCGATGCAGGTTGTGGTCAATCGCTATGAGCGCGACCGTCAGGCTCGTCAGGCGGCGCTTCGCCTGCATGGCTGCCGGTGTCAGGTATGCGGTCTGGATATGGCCAGCCGCTATGGCGATATCGGCCAGGGCTTTATCCATATCCACCATCTCATCCCGCTGGCCGGGATCAAGCAGGACTACCGTCTGAACCCTGAAACCGATCTGATCCCGGTATGTCCCAACTGCCATGCGATGCTGCACCGGCGAGATCCGCCGTTTACTCCAGAAGAGCTGAAGGCCCGGCTGCGCCCCGCAGACTGACATCCGACAGTGCTCGCTTTCATTACATCAAACAAACCACAAAACCCACGCTACCTCACCGGTAGCATGGGCCCGCTCTCCCTTACTTATCCCGCGTCTCGCCAGCCTCCCAGCTGTAGCGGCCATCGGCCGCTAACCTATCGCCCAGCTCCTGATACTCGAACTGATAAAACTCAGCCTGGGTGCCGTACCCGGCGTAGTCTACCGCCGCCAGGCCGACGAACGCCCCGGTAAAGAACCCGCCGTAGCTCTGCAACACATAGTCATCGGACAGCACTGCGGCATCCAGCTGGACCGGGATCTCGGTGAACGTCACGCCATCGAAGCTGTATTCATAGCTGTAGGTCTGCTTGCGGACTTTAGTCCGGAACCAGACGTATTCGACGCCGTCCGGCACCTTGATGGCGTTATCCTTCAGGTACGACGTGTATTTCCCGCGGTTATTTTCGCCGACTTCGATGACCTGGCCGTTAATTTCATTCCAGGTCAGGAAGACAAAGCTCCAGTGGCGGTCGTTATAGTAATTCGTTAACCCGGCCATCTGCTGGTAGCTGAAGGGCTCGAATTTCACCTTCACTGCGGCGTCAAAATAGAAGGCCTGCCAGCGGCGGGCAATCAGCGACAGGTCATGCGTATTGGCTAACGAACCCTGGCCGATTAAGGTTAATTTGCCGTCGCCGGTGGTGCCCATTTTGGCCGTAAACGGCACCCGCAGGGTATTCCAGTTCGGGTCGAGCGCTGGCGAGGTAAAGTCATCCTGCTGGCTATTATCGCTGGCGCTTTCGGTGAAGATGGCGTCTTTCGGCCCTTCGACGAAGGTCTTTCCGCCGTGACCGCCTTCAATACGCGGCCAGCCTTCGTCGTCCCAGTATACTTTCTGGATCGCGGTTTCCCGGCCGAGGGTTGACCAGCCGCGCGGGTCGTAGATAGATTCCCCCGGGCGATTCCACGGCCGGGCGCAGAGCGAGGCGTAATACCATTCGCCTTCCGGGGTGGAGACCAGCGCGCCATGGCCCTGTTTCTGGATGTAGCTGTCCGGGGTATCGACGTTGGTTAAGAACACGTCGCCCGGCTCGGTTTCGAAGCTGTCGGCCTCGAGGGTTTTCGACCGCGCCACCACCTCCTGGTGGGTAAACACGGTGCCGCCCTGGGCGGCAAACAGATAGTAGTAGCCGTTCAGTTTATAGAGGTGCGGCCCCTCGACCAGCGCCACGGCGGTGCCGCGGTAGATAGTGCGCGCGGTTTCCGGCATTAACTTCAGCGTCTTGGTATCCAGCTCCGTTAAGGTAATGCCATCGAAGGGGTGATGGTACTCCCGGTGATCCCAGGTTTGCTGGACGATATATTTCCGGCCATCGTCGTCATGGAACAGCGAGGCGTCAAACCCGACGCCGTTCAGCTTGATCGGGTCGCTCCACGGGCCCCGAATATCCTTCGCGGTGGTCAGATAGTTGGTCATGTCTTTGAAGGCGCCTTCGGTGACCTTCACATCGGTATACACCAACCAGAATTGCCCATCGGCCCAGGAAAGCGCCGGCGCCCAAATGCCGCCGGAGGAGGGGTTGCCCTTCATGTCCAGCAGGGTGGTGGTGGAGAGCGGCGAAGGCAGCAGGTTCCAGTTTTTCAGGTCTTTGGACTCATGTAAACGCACGCCCGGGAACCACTCAAACGTCGAGTTGGCAATATAGTACGTATCCTCGACGCGAATAATACTGGGGTCGGCATTAAAGCCGCGTAATATCGGGTTTTGAATAAGTGACATTTCATTACACCTTTTAAAATGGAAAGTTAAGGATCGGTCTGATTTATAATTTTTTTAACTACACGCGGATCTCATCCAGCTGACGGTTGATGTCGGTCACATGTTTATCGGAGATCGGATAAACCTGCATGATCACCATCGAAATAGCGGCCAGCGCAATTGGGATCCACACCGCGGTCATAATGATCCCGTCGATGGCGCTGGCGCTCTGCACGGCGCCGCTTTCATTAAATCCATACACCGCCAGCAGCCACAGCGGGATAGCGCCGCCGATGGTGAAGCCGATCTTGAAGAAGAGTCCCATAATGGCATTGATAATGGCGGCATTGCGTTTGCCCGATTTTAATTCGCCGTACGCGATAACTTCCGGTACCAGCGCCCACATAAAGCCGGTGGCGGAGGTTAAGCCCCACTGTTTAATAAAGGTGGCGATGTAGGCCAGCCACAGGGCGTCGTGCATCCCTTCGCGGGACCAGGCGTAGGTCAGCAGTTCGCCGACGATGAACATGGCGAGGAACAGATGGAAGAAGCCTTTTTTACCAAAGATTTTTTTCAGTTTCGGCCAGAACACCGGGAAGGCGATGCCGGGAATAGACGCGACGAGGCCCACGGCGCCCATCCATTCGGAGTGGCCGACGACGAACTGGTTGAAGAAGCCGTTAACGGTGTTCATGAAGAACATGAAGGTAAAGGCCAGCATAAAGAACATGCCGAGAATAACCAGCGGACGGTTATGTCTGAGCTCGTGGAAAAGGTCGGTAGTTTTGACGTTGGCGGTCTGCTCGGCGGTCGCGACCACGCGTTCTTTGGTGCATTTGTAGCAGATAAACAGGGCCACCGCGCCGATGATCATATAGATGGCGTACACGCCAAACCAGGCGTAGTTCGCTGACGGATCGGTATAGTTGCCGAGATTCAGCTCAAGGCCAAAAAAGCCGGTGTCTTTCAGGCTGCGATCTTTCGGCGCCGCCATCTGCACAAACATCGGGAACAGGGTATAGACCAGCAGGTTGGCGCTGTTGGCCAGCATCATACGGGTACTGGTCAGCTTATCGATCGATTCCGGGTCGCGGGTCAGCGAGGCATTCAGCGAGCCATAGGGAATATTGACTAAGGAATAAACCAGGTCCAGCGCCAGATAAATAATAAAGGCGAAAGCCACCGAACCTTTCACCCCAGGGATTGGCGCGAACAGTAATGCCGACAGGATCACCAGCGGCACGCCGGCTCGTAACAGCCAGGGGCGATATTTCCCTGCTTTCGAGGTTCGTTTATCCACGTAGGTTCCGACCATCGGATCCCAAAACACATTAATGATGCGGACAAAAAGAAAAATAAAGCCTGCCGTTGCCGTGCTGATGGTATTTACCGTCAGCATATGCAAAGCCAGAAAACCCCCAATTGTGCCGAAAACCAGGTTTTGCGCAAAGTCGCCCATGCCATAACCAATTCGTTCACCACGGGTTAATTTATGATATTCATCATGCCGACTGTGCATTATGTTTTTACTCATTCTAAGCAGACTCCGGTTTGTTTTGTGTAGGTGAAACACTTTCTGACACAGTTGACCTGGAAGAATCTATTACGTTTTTAAATTACGTAATTATGTTTTTTTACTTCTGTGATCCTCGAAGCAAAGGCCTGTATCGCCTGCGTTGAACCGTTATCCGCCGCTAATTTTTGGGCAGGCAGGCATTGCGACAAAACCGGCATTTTAATTTGGTATGGATACCTGAATTCCCCAGGAAGTGTACGCTATACGCGCGCGAAGCGAGATATTTAAAATAGTTTTATTTGCGAGATGGCTCACATTTGAGCATTTTCTCAATCGCCGAGTGAAATAACGTAATTGAGCAACCGACGATGAGAATACACGATGTGTCACAGTTGTTAATTTTCCTGTTTCTCAATTTCGGAGTTCATCATGCAAAACTATTTCGACCAGGTTGATCGCGTTCGCTTTGCCGGACCCAAAACCGATAATCCGCTGGCGTTTCGCCACTATAATCCGGATGAAATCGTGCTGGGAAAACGCATGGCCGATCATCTGCGTTTTGCCGCCTGTTATTGGCATAATTTCTGCTGGAATGGCGCGGATATGTTTGGCGCCGGCTCGTTTGAGCGTCCCTGGCAGGCCGCGGGCGATGCGCTGGAAATGGCCAAACGCAAAGCGGACGTGGCGTTTGAATTTTTCTACAAGCTCAACGTGCCGTATTACTGCTTCCACGATGTCGACGTCTCGCCAGAAGGCGCGTCGCTGAAAGAGTATTTGCATAATTTCGCCATCATGACCGAGGTGCTGGCGGAGAAACAGCAGCAAACCGGCGTGAAACTGCTGTGGGGCACCGCCAACTGCTTTACCCACCCGCGCTACGGCGCCGGAGCGGCGACCAACCCCGATCCGGAGGTGTTTGCCTGGGCGGCCACGCAGGTGGTGACCGCCATGAACGCTACCCACCAGCTCGGCGGCGAAAACTATGTTCTGTGGGGCGGCCGCGAAGGTTACGAGTCCCTGCTGAATACCGACCTGCGTCAGGAGCGTGAGCAGATTGGCCGCTTCCTGCAGATGGTGGTGGAGCACAAGCATAAGATTGGCTTTGGCGGCGCGCTGCTTATCGAGCCGAAACCGCAGGAGCCCACTAAGCATCAGTACGATTACGATGTCGCGACGGTGTATGGCTTCCTGAAGCAGTTTGGTCTGGAAAATGAGATCAAGGTGAACATTGAAGCCAACCACGCCACTCTGGCGGGGCACTCTTTCCACCATGAAATCGCCAGCGCCATCGCGCTGGGCATTTTCGGCTCCGTTGATGCCAACCGCGGCGATGCGCAGCTCGGCTGGGATACCGATCAGTTCCCGAACAGCGTGGAAGAAAATACCCTGGTGATGTATGAGATCCTCAAAGCCGGGGGATTCACCACCGGCGGCCTGAACTTTGACGCCAAAGTTCGTCGGCAGAGCACCGACAAATACGACATGTTCTATGGCCATATTGGCGCCATGGACGTGATGGCGCTGTCCCTCAAGCTGGCCGCGCGCATGATTGAGGATGGCATGCTCGATCAGGGTCTGGCAAAACGCTATGCCGGCTGGCAGGGCGAGCTGGGGCAACAAATTATGGCCGGCCGCATGTCGCTGGATAATATTGCCCGATACGCTGAGCAGCATAATCTGAATCCGCAGCCTCAGAGCGGGCGTCAGGAATTACTCGAAAATCTCGTCAATACCTATATCTTTGGTTAATTTTTGCTGACATGCCCCTGCGGGGGCATGTATTCCGCCGTCTATCCGCTGCCGGGAAATAGCGTTTATTGGTTCGTGCTGTGTTTTTTTTGTCAGTGGCGAAAGACCACCTGTTTAATATCAGCGAAGGAGGAAGGGTAACGATAATTGTGTAATGCCTCTGTGACCGTACAAAATAAAAAATAACTTGTTCTGATGATAGCGACATATTCTGTCAGCTCAGAATAGGCTGGTTATTGTCTGAATAAAATTAACCTATATTGAGAAACTCATGACAATGATAAAAAAGCTTCCATTAACCATGGCGGTTATCGCCGCGTTTTTTCCGCTTACCTCTGTAATGGCGCAAGAATTTACTCAGGAACAGATCGACGCCATCGTCGCCAAAGCCGTTGATAAAGCGCTGGCCGACC